>Ga0315298_1002546_pt1 | contig 30762 bp, 30 predicted proteins | sample WHS_1_MG_FD_203077 | JGI IMG/M metagenome (GOLD analysis project Ga0315298, IMG submission 203077) | Extremophilic microbial mat communities from Washburn Hot Springs, YNP, Wyoming, USA - WHS_1_MG | ecosystem: Environmental > Aquatic > Thermal springs > Hot (42-90C) | place: USA: Wyoming... | reverse complement strand
CACTGGAAAATCCGGTGATTTGGAAGAAAACTCGCTGTTTCGGACCGGATTCCGATGGAAATCCGTCCCGAAACTGCTTTTGGAGATATGCGGAGCGCTGAATTGATGCTTGTTCAGGGCTTCCCTAACATCATTCCGCCTGGCCTGCGCGAAAAGCCGAGCAACACTACCAGCCGGCTTCCTTCTCCGGGGTGGCACTGATGTTGTGGATGGAAAGATCCGCGCCGTTGTATTCTTCCTCCTGGTCGAGCCTGATGCCGACCAGTTTCTTGAGTGCGCCGTAAACAATAAAACCGCCCGCCAGGGCTATCCCGACACCGAGGACGGTTCCGATCAATTGGGACAGAAAGCTCACCCCGCCCACGCCGCCCAGAGACTTGGCCCCGAAAATCCCCGCAGCAATGCCTCCCCATGCCCCGCAAACGCCGTGCAGCGGCCAGACTCCGAGAACATCGTCGATCTTCCATTTGTTCTGCGTGACCGTGAAGAGGTAAACGAACAGGCCGCCCGCAATCGCGCCGGTGAGAAGCGCGCCCACGGGATGCATGAGGTCGGAGCCTGCGCAGACTGCGACGAGTCCCGCAAGCGGCCCGTTATGCAAAAATCCGGGGTCGTTCTTACCCACCACGAGCGCTGCAAGTATCCCGCCCACCATCGCCATCAGCGAATTGACCGCAACCAGCCCGCTGATGGCGGAAAGCGTCTGGGCCGACATCACGTTGAAACCGAACCAGCCCACCGACAGTATCCAGGAACCCAGTGCCAAAAAAGGAATGGAGGATGGAGGATGGGCCGAGATCCTGCCGTCCCTGGCATAGCGTCCGCGCCGGGCTCCCAGCAGCAGTACGGCCGCAAGCCCTATCCACCCCCCCACCGCATGCACCACCACCGAACCTGCGAAGTCGTGGAATTTCGCGCCGAAAGCGCCCTTCATCCAGGCCTGGATGCCGTAATGGTCGTTCCAGGCGATGCCCTCGAAGAAGGGATAGACGAATCCGACCAGAACGAAGGTCGCCGCGAGCTGGGGATGGAACCTGGCGCGCTCCGCGATACCGCCGGAAATAATCGCCGGAATCGCCGCAGCGAAAGTCAGCAGAAAGAAGAACTTGACCAGCTCGTAGCCGCTCTTTTGCACGAGCTGATCCGCTCCGACAAGGAAATGGATGCCGTAGGCTATGCCATAGCCGATGAAAAAATAGGCGATGGTGGATACGGCGAAATCCGCCATGATCTTGACGAGCGCATTGACCTGGTTCTTTTTCCTGACCGTGCCGAGTTCCAGAAAGGCAAACCCGGCATGCATCGCAAGCACCATGATCGCGCCCAGCAAAATGAACAACACGTCGCTGCTGTTTTTCAAAACTTCCATCTTCGCCCTTTTCCGACCGGGTCAACCGTTTTAACCCACTCTTAATTATCGACAGTTACCATCCCTCCTGATGGGATCGCAGGATCCGCACCATGGTGGTGCATTATATAATAAAGGACGAGGGGAACGACATCCCGGAAGGCTGCCATATGACTTCAAGAATCGCCTCACTGATCTTTTTCTCGCTGACCCTGTGTTCCGGACAGCTTCATGCGGCAGACGAAATCCGTATCACCCGCGCACAGGAGCAGGCGCTCGGCGTTGCGACAGCGAAAGTCTCCCAGGCAAAATCCACCCGAACGCACGGCCTTCCCGCGAGAGTCGTCCTGCCCAACAACCAGCTCCACGTCGTGAGCGCCCCGCTTGCGGGCTATCTGGAAAAGATGGAAGCCAGCCCCAATCAGCATGTCAAAAAAGGCCAGGTTCTCGCCCTGCTGCAAAGTCCGCCTCTTGCCGAAGCCGAACGCAGCTACCTGAAGGCGCAAACCCGGTTCCAGCTGGCGAAGGAAGTCATGCTGAGGGACAGGCAACTGTTCGACGAGGGCATCATTGCGCAAAGCCGCTTCTCGTCTTCCAGAAGCCGCTATGTCGAAGCCGAAGCCGAGCTTTCCGGCCAGAAGCAGATATTGATGCTTTCAGGTCTTTCGGAAGGCGCGATCAAAAATCTCGCCGGGAACGGAAAAATCGGCAGCATGCTCGAAATCCGTTCCCCCATTGAAGGGGTCGTGCTCGAACAAAACGGAATGGCCGGGCAGCGCATCGACGCTGCAGCACCGATCTACCGGGTGGCAAAACTCTCCCCGATCTGGCTCGAAATAGAAGTGCCGGCCGCATTGCTTTCCGGCCTGATGGAGGGAAGCGCCGTGGAAGTTCCCGCCTATCATGCAGAAGGAACAATCTCCTCAATAGGGAAAAGCGTCAACCCGACCAGCCAGACCATCATGGTCAGGGCGCTCATGACCCGGAACATCGATTCGCTCAAGCCCGGATTGAAAGTCGAAGCCAGGATATCGGGCTCACCCGGGAATCTCTGGCAGATACCGAACTCCGCCCTGGCCCGCATCGGGGGCAAGACTGCGGTTTTCGTGAAAACCCCGTCCGGTTTCAGGATATGGCCCGTCGAAATCGTGAACGAGGGCGAAAATGACACTTTCGTGAGCGGCCTGAACCGGAATCAAACCATTGCCGTGCACGGCATCGCCGCGCTCAAGGCCGCCCTTTCCGGAACCGAATGATGCTGTCCCGCATCGTCGAATTTTCTCTCACCCAGCGCCTGCTTGTCCTGGTCCTGACAGTTCTCCTCATGGGCGCGGGTATCTACGCCTTCAGGGAACTGCCCATAGACGCCTTCCCGGACGTCTCGACCACCCAGGTGAAAATCATCGTGAAAGCGCCGGGCATGACGCCCGAGGAAGTCGAGGCGAGGATCACTTCCCCTATCGAACTGGACATGCTCGGCATCCCGAACAAGAAAATCATTCGCTCCAACTCCAAGTATGCGCTCGCCGACATCACGCTCGACTTCAACGAGGGAACGGACATCTATTGGGCGAGAAACCAGGTCGAAGAGCGCCTCAATGCAGTGGAGCTTCCTCCCGGCGTCACGGGCGGACTCGCACCTATCACGACCCCGCTCGGCGAAATGTTCATGTTCACGATAGAAGGCGGGAATCTCTCCCTCATGGAAAGAAGGAGCCTGCTGGATTGGGTCATTCGCCCCGCGCTCAGGACGCTGCCCGGCGTCGCCGATGTCAATTCCCTAGGCGGGCTCGTCAGAACCTTCGAAGTCTCCCCGAGCGATGCCGAAATGCATGCCAGGGGAATTTCTCTTGCCATGCTGCAGAAAGCCATCGAGGAAAACAACCGGAATGACGGCGCGGGAAGACTGACCGAAGGCGAGGAAACCCTGCTGGTGAGGGCGGAAGGCAGCATCCGTTCGCTGGACGACTTGAGGAGTATCGTGGTCTCGACCAACGAAGAAGGCATCCCGACCCGCATCGGAGATGTCGCCGATGTCCGGATAAGCAGCCTCACCCGCTACGGGACGGTCACGAAAGACGGCAAAGGCGAAGTCGTGGAGGGACTGGTCCTTGGCCTGATGGGATCGAACGCGCAGAAAGTCGTCCGGGAAGTGCAGCAAAAGCTCGACCAGATGACTCCCTCCTTTCCCAAAGGCGTCAGAGCGGTGGTGTTCTACAACAGAGGAAGCCTGGTCGAGCGCGCGATCCATACGGTATCCCGATCCCTGATCGAGGCGGTCGCGCTCGTCGTCATCCTGCTGCTGCTCTTTCTCGGCAATATCAGGGCAGCGCTCGTCGTGGCTTTCGCCCTTCCGCTCGCTGCGCTCACCACCTTCATTATGATGCGAACGGCAGGCATGTCGGCCAATCTGATGAGCCTCGGTGGACTTTCCATCGCGATCGGAATCCTGATCGACGGCGCGGTCGTGGTCGTGGAAAACATCGTGACCCGCCTCGCGCAGAATGACTCGAAGCTCCCCGGACTGCATCTTATCTATCGCGCGGCGAGGGAAGTCACGCTTCCTGTCGCCTCCGGAGTCTTGATCATCATCATCGTCTTCCTCCCCCTGCTCACCCTGCAGGGCCTCGAAGGAAAACTCTTCACGCCCGTCGCGCTTTCCATCGTTTTCGCGCTCTCGGGCTCCCTCCTGCTCGCAATGACGGTCATTCCGGTACTCTCTTCCATGCTGATCAGGCAAACCTCCCACCACGAACCTTTTCTGGTAAGGCATGCCATCCGCATTTACGAACCCATGCTTGCCTGGGCGCTCAATCATTCGAGACTCGTGATTTCGGCGGCGGTGTTTTCCCTCATTCTGACTGCGGGAGCCTACACCCTAGTCGGAAAGACATTCATGCCGGTCATGGACGAGGGGGACATCATCATGCAGATCGAGAAGCTCCCCTCCATCAGCCTCGATGAAAGCGCCCTGCTCGATGTGCGCATCCAGAAACATATCCTCGCTTCCGTCCCCGAAGTGAAACACATCATTGCAAGAACCGGATCGGACGAACTCGGACTCGATCCCATGGGGCTCAACCAGACCGACACCTTCATGGTGCTCGCGCCCAAATCGGCCTGGCGCAAGCCGGACAAGGAATGGCTCATCAGTGAGATCAGAGGCATCATGCGTAATTTCCCAGGCGTTTCCTACAGCTTCACCCAGCCCATAGAAATGCGCGTTGCCGAAATGCTGACCGGGGTCAGGGGGGACATCGCAATCAAGATATACGGACCCGATCTCGGCGAGCTGGACAGGCTCGCCGCCCAAATGGTCGCCACCCTGAAAAAGATCCCGGGGTCGGAGGACGTTTTCACTCCGAAGAATACCGGCGTGCAGTATTACCAGATCGAGATAGACCGTCTTGCCGCAGGAAGGATGGGGCTCACCGTGAACGGCATAGAAAACAAGCTGCGCGGGGAAATCGAAGGCAGGCAGCTTGGCATCGTCCTGGAAAAGGGAAGACGTACCCCGCTCGTTTTGCGGGGAAGCGAAAGCCTGAGGCATTCGCCGGCCATGTTAGGCAACCTGCTCATCGCGCTCCCCAATGGACAGACCGTGCCGATTTCGGCTGTCGCGAAGCTCGTCAGAACTTCGGGGCCGGTCCATATCGCGCATGAAAATGCCGCCAGGATGATCGTGGTCCAGGCCAATGTTTCCGGGCGCGATCTGGTCGGATTCGTCGAGGAAGCAAAGCGCGAAGTCGCTTCCAAAATTCGTTTTCCTCCGGGATACAGCACGGAATGGGGCGGGCAGTTCGAGAACCAGCAGCGGGCAGCGGCAAGGCTTTCCCTCGTCGTTCCGGTCGCGCTGCTCATGATCTTTTTCATCCTGTTCGCCACGTTCGGCTCGATCAGGCAGTCCGCACTGGTTTTCGCGAACATTCCATTCGCACTGATAGGCGGTGTATTCGCCCTGCTCTTATCCCGCCAGTATCTCTCGGTCCCGGCCTCGGTCGGCTTCATCGCCCTGCTCGGCATCGCCGTGCTGAACGGTGTGATGCTGGTAAGCCACTTCAACCAGCTTCTCGCCCAGGGCATGGCTATGGACAGGGTCGTACGGGAAGGCGCCATGCGCCGATTGAGACCTGTCCTGATGACCGCGAGCATCGCCGCATTCGGGCTCGTTCCCCAGCTTTTTGCGAGCGGCCCCGGATCGGAAATCCAGAAGCCGCTTGCGATCGTGGTGATCGGCGGGCTGATCACTTCCACACTCCTGACATTGATCATCCTGCCCATCCTTTACCGGCGCTTCGGTTTTGAACAAGGAAATGTGAAATGAATCCGTGCTGTCTCACGCTGATATTCCAGAATGCAGTCGAAGAAGAAATCATCGATTTCATGCTTGCCAACGAAACCGCAAAAAACGGCTTCCACACATTCCGGATCGAAGGTCACGGTCACGATGCCAGGCTCGCCACCATGAAGGAACAGGTGCGAGGCCGAGCCCACAAATCCAGGATGGACATCCTGCTCGGGGAAGAGGAAGCGCAGTCGCTTCTCTCGGAAATCAAAAGCGCATTCCCGGACATGAAGCTCGCCTTCTGGGTCAGCCCGATCAGCACATTCGGAAGGCTGCCATGAGAAAACCGATCTTGCTCGCCTTCCTGGCCCTCGCGATTTCGTCCCGTGCGGCAGACCTGCCGCCACTTGACGAGGTAAAGCATGCGCTTCTCAATGCTCCGCCCGTGAAGGAATCCGAAGCCGGAATCGATTTCGAAAAATCCAACGATTCCATGCTAAAGAGCGGCGCTTACGAATACGAGGTGCAGATGACTGGAGCCCAGCGCAGGGATTACAGCCTGGGACAAACCCTGAACGAATGGAGCATGCAACTCTCCCGCCCGGTGCGCTTTCCCGGCAAAAAAAGGCTGGACGAAGATCTGGGTGCACAGGGGATCAGGACGGCACAGCTCGCGCATGGTGATGCGCTGCATGAATCCGCGAAAAAGCTGCTGGGACTCTGGTTCGCCTGGGTCAGGGAAAAAGTCCAGGAAAGCGAATGGCAGAGCCAGTCGAAGCTGCTCCAGGAAGAGGCGATTGTGGTCGGAAAACGGGTCAGGGCCGGGGACGCACCCAGACTGGAGCTAAACCTCGCGAAGGCTGCATCCGATCAGGCAGCATTCTCGGCGCTTCAGGCAAAAATGCGCGAAGACGTGGCGGAGAAAACCCTGGCCGCCAATTTCCCGGGAATATCCCTGCCCGAAAATCCGGTTCTGGAAGATCCGAAGCCTCTGGAGCAATCCTTCGATTACTGGAAAGAAAAAATTCTTTCACAAAACCATGCCATACTCCTTGCCAGAAGCGAGGCGAGAAAGGCGCAGATCATGGCATCCAGGGTTCGGGCAGACAGAATGCCCGACCCCACCATCGGCATCCGCTATTCCTCCGAATACGGTGGAAGCCAGCGCGTCATGGGAGGCGTACTGAGCATCCCGCTTCCCGGCGACTACCGGAAAGCTGCAGCAGAGAGCGCCGCAGCTTCTGCCGAAATGGCCACGCAGCGGGAACTCGATGCAACCAGACGTGTCAGTGCTGAAGTCTTATCCAATTACACCATGGCCAGAGCGAGCTATAATGGATGGGAAAAATCGCGCGAAGCTGCACAGGGAATGACGAGGAATGCCGAACTTATCTCCAGAGCCTATGGGCTCGGAGAAGCCAGCCTCGGGGAAGTGCTGGCGTCGAGACGCCTTGCGATAGAATCTCGACTGGCATCGAAACTGGCTCAGAGCGAGGCCATCGAAACACGCTACCGCCTGATGGTCGATGCGCATCTGCTTTGGGATTTCGACGAGAATACCCGACAGCAATGATGCAGTTTTCCCCGCTTCGCGTCATAATGGCAATATTCCAACAACGAAAAAGAGGAGTTCCATGACCAAGGGAAACGGCAATTCCGAAACGGATCAGATCAAGCTGTCCCAACTGCTCAGCCATCAGTATCTATGCGAATCCCTGACTGTCAGCGAAGTGCAGACTCTGCTCGATTACCTGACACTCTTGCATGTCGACAAGGGGCATATTCTTTCCGACATCGGCGACATCGGGGATGCCCTCTATTTCGTGGTCCAGGGTGAAATCGCGCTGACCTTCGACGACCACGGCCATGAAAACGAGATCGTGCGCGCAGGTCCCGGCGAAATGCTCGGCGAGATGTCCTTCTTCGACAAGCAGCCGCGCTCTGTAAGGCTGGTGGCGAAAGCCCCTGGAACCGAAGTGCTCAAGCTTTCCAGAATCAAATACAAACGCCTCAAAGTCGAGCATCCCTATATCGCGCTCAATATCGTGGAACATGCCATCATCAGTCTGGACAGACTATTCCGCAGAGTGAGCACAAGCTACGCGCAGTTTTCGCATTATCTTTACGGTACAGGAAAATAAATTCAAACCCACTCTTGAAAGGAGCAAAAAATGTCAGTATTGGTAGGTAAATGCGCCCCCGACTTCACTGCGGCCGCAGTCATGGGCAACAACCAGATCGAGGAAAATTTCAACCTGCATTCCTATATCAAGGACAAGTATGCGGTCGTCTTCTTCTACCCCCTCGACTTCACCTTCGTCTGCCCTTCGGAGCTGATCGCCTTCGATCACCGCCTGAAGGAATTCAAGGATCGCAACGTGGAAGTCATCGGCGTGTCGATCGATTCCCAGTTCACCCATCTGGCATGGAAGAACACCCCGGTCAACAACGGCGGCATTGGCAAGGTGGGCTATCCTCTGGTGGCGGACATCAAACACGAGATCTGTCAGGCCTACGATGTCGAGGCAAGCGCAGGCGTGGCTTTCCGCGGCTCTTTCCTGATCGACAAGTCCCGCACCGTGCGCCATCAGGTGGTGAACGATCTGCCGCTGGGACGCAATATCGACGAAATGCTGCGCATGGTCGATGCACTGCAGTTCTTTGAGCAGCACGGCGAAGTCTGCCCGGCAGGATGGAAGAAGGGCGAAGCCGGAATGAAACCCACGGGGGACGGCGTGGCAAGCTATCTTGCGAAACATAGCGAATCGCTTTGATCGAATAAGGGGCCGCGAAAGCGGCCCTTTTGTTTTAAGGAGCCATCATGTACGGATTTTCGACAACACTTCGCATTTCCTTCGCTGACGCCATAGCGAAAGTGACCGAGGCCCTCAGGAAGGAAGGATTCGGCGTGCTCACCGACATCGACGTCCAATCCACCCTCAAGTCGAAACTGAATCTCGACATGCGCCCCTACCGCATCCTCGGCGCATGCAATCCTCCCTTCGCGCACCGCGCCATTCTCGCCGAACCCGACATCGGCCTGCTGCTTCCCTGCAATGTGCTGGTGAGAGCAGAAGAGAATGGAACCGTCACGGTCGCCTTCATGGACCCGGAAGCTGTTCTCAATCTCGTCGACAAGCCCGGAATGAAGGAAATCGCCCTGGAAGTCAAGGCGAGACTCGTACGGGTCAGGGACAGCCTCGGCTGAATGGCCTGAAATGCACTACGAATTCACCCACCAGCAGCGCATCGCTTATTTCACGATGGAAATCGCGTTGAAGAGCGACATTCCCACCTACAGCGGAGGCCTGGGCGTGCTGGCTGGGGACGTGATGCGGGCGAGTGCAGACATCCAGCTTCCCCTCGTTGCAGTCAGCCTCGTGAGCCGCGCCGGCTACTTCAGGCAGGAAATCAGGGACGGGCGCCAGGTCGAGCATCCCGATATGTGGGATCCGGCAAAATGGGCGTTTCCGCTGGACGCGAAAATCGCCGTCAACATGGAAGGACGCGAAGTCTGGGTGCGCGGCTGGCTTTACGTGCTCACCGGCCATTTGGGGGGCAAGGAGCCCGTCATCCTGCTCGACACCGATCTCGACGAAAACAGGCCGGAAGACCGGGAAATCACCCATTACCTCTACGGAGGCGACCAGATCTACCGCCTCAAGCAGGAAATCGTGCTCGGCATAGGCGGATTGCGCATGCTGCATGCGCTCGGCTTCCAGGTCCGCCAGTACCACATGAACGAAGGCCATTCCGCACTGCTCGCGCTGGAGCTCCTGAGGCGTTTCGCAAGACAGGAAAACGAGGACGAGAACCTGCTTTCCTACGACATCCCCATGGTGAGATCAGTCTGCAATTTCACGACCCACACCCCGATCGAGGCGGGCCACGACCAGTTCCCTTACGAACTCGTACAGAACATCCTGAGGGACTTCATCGATTTCAACGAACTCAAGGCGGTTGCCGGGGAAGAGCGGCTCAACATGACCAAACTCGCGCTGAATCTGAGCGACTATGTCAACGGCGTCGCCATGAAGCACGCCGAAATTTCAAGGCAGATGTATCCCGGCTATCACGTCCATGCCGTCACCAACGGCGTCCATCCCTATACCTGGACTTCCGACCACTTCGCCAGCCTTTACGATCACCACCTGCCCGGCTGGTGTTACGAACCCCAACTCCTGGTCCGGGTCGACCAGATCCCGGATGAAGCGATATGGAAAGCCCACGGAGCCTCCAAACTTGCCCTGATCGAGCGCATCAAAACCCTTTGCGGCAAGGACTTCAGCGCCGAGATCCCGATCATCGGGTTCGCCAGAAGAATGACCGCCTACAAACGCCCGGATCTCATTTTCTCCGACCTTGAAAAAATCAGGGCCATAGCCAAGAACCGCCCCTTCCAGATCGTGATGGCCGGGAAAGCGCACCCCAACGACGAAGGCGGCAAACAATTGATCGAAATGCTCAACGCCCACCTCGACAGTCTCTCGGACACCCTCAATACCGCATTCCTGCCCAATTACGACATGGACCTCGCGCTCTCCCTGGTTTCCGGGGTCGATATCTGGCTCAATACACCGCTCAGACCGATGGAAGCGTCCGGCACCAGCGGAATGAAGGCCGCATTCAACGGCGTCCCCAGCTTGAGCGTACTGGACGGATGGTGGATCGAAGGCTGCATCGAGGGCGTGACAGGCTGGGCAGTCGGCAATGCTTCGGATCAGACCAACGGCGACGACGCGGGACTGCTTTACGAAAAACTCGAAAAAATCGTCCTTCCGCTTTATCATGACGACAGAAACGGCTGGATTGCAGTCATGAAAAACGCCATAGGGAAGAACGCCTCCTATTTCAACAGCCATCGCATGATGCGCCGTTATGCGACGGAAGCTTATGTACGCTAAAAAATGAATTCATCGCCACGCATTACCGATCTTTCCCATCTCGGCTTTCTCCGCGTTTCCGGAGAGGATGCCGGGGATTTCCTGCAAAACCTCACCAGCAACGACGTGAGGCACCTGGACGAGAACTCCGCCCAATACAACAGCCTCTGCTCGCCGAAGGGAAGAATGCTGGCAAGTTTCCTCATGTTCAGGATGGATGGGGATTATATTCTCCAGATGCCAAAGGACATGGTCGATCGCGTCAAGCAGCGCCTTTCCATGTATATCTTCCGCTCCAAAGTCTCCATTTCGAAAGCGGAGCTTGCAGCCATCGGCATTTCCGGTGAAAGCGCACGGTCGCTCCTGGAACACCTCCCCCAATCCGTGATGGGAACCGGCAAAGTCGACTCCGGCATCGCGATCAAGCTGTCGGATTCGCGCTTCGAAATCGTGACCGAGCCGGAAAATGCAGCGAAAATCATTGAACCGCTCGAAACGCAATGCGAAAAATCTGGAAAATCATACTGGGACAGGCTGGAAATTCTGGATGCCGTCCCCGTTGTTCTTCCCGAAACGGAAGGGCTTTTCGTGCCGCAGATGGCGAATTTCGAATTGATCGGCGGGGTGAGCTTCCAGAAGGGCTGTTATCCCGGACAGGAAATCGTGACAAGGACGCATTTCCTCGGAAAAATCAAGCGAAGGATGGTGCTTGCCCATGTCGATGCACAAATCGAACCCTCGCCCGGCGAGGAGGTTTACTGCGGGGAGGAAGCCACGGGCACTGTCGCAAGGAGCGCCCCCTCCCCCGAAGGCGGATTCGACATCCTCGCCGTGATCCATCTCGAGAACCGGGGGAGCGAAATCCGCCTCAAATCCGGAGCGGTGCTGCAGATGATGCCCATGCCCTATTCCCTGCCGTGAAATTCGAAACACTGCGCTGGGATCGGGGAAGCCTGGAACTCCTCGACCAGAGGCTCCTCCCCAAAAATGTCGCCTATCTGAACCTCAAAAGCGCTGCCGAGGTCGCAACGGCCATCCGGGAAATGGCGGTCAGGGGAGCCCCTGCGATCGGCTGCGCCGCGGCATTCGGCATTGCAGTCGAAGCTTTCCGGCTGAGGCATCTCGAAAAGACGGCATTCCATTCCGCCCTGCTGGATGCCTTCAAGATACTCGCCGAAAGCCGCCCGACAGCGGTCAACCTGTTCTGGGCGCTGGAGAAGATGAACTCAGCAATCGACTTCGAAAAGGATCCGGAGGACATTGCACTCGACCTGGCAGAAAAATCCGGGGCAATTTTCAAAGAAGACATCGAAGCCAATCTGGAAATGGGCAGGCACGGCGCCCGTCTCATTCCGGAGAAATGCAGCATCCTCACTTACTGCAACGCGGGAGCGCTCGCCACCGCGGGGCACGGCACGGCGCTCGGCATCATCCGCTCGGCGCATCGGCAGGGCAAGGCGATTTCGGTTCATGCCTGCGAAACACGCCCGCTTCTGCAAGGGGCCCGGCTCACTGCCTGGGAGCTTGCCATGGAAAACATTCCCGTCACCCTGATTTGCGACAACATGGCCGGATACCTGATGAACAAGGGCGAAATCGACATGGTGATCGTCGGTGCGGACAGGGTCGCAGCCAACGGCGACACGGCGAACAAGATCGGAACCTACACCATGGCGGTGCTCGCGAAGCGGCATGCCATCCCCTTCGTCGTCGCCTGCCCGGTTTCGACAATAGATCCTGAAACGCCGACGGGAAATGAAATACCGATAGAGGAAAGAGCAGGCAGCGAAGTCAGGGGATACGGGGAAACCGACTGGGCGGCGGAAGGCATCCGTATCAGGAACCCTGCATTCGACATCACCCCCGCCGAGCTGGTTACGGCGCTCGTCACCGAAAAGGGCGTGATCGAGGCGCCGGACGAGGCAAAAATCAGCGCCTTGCTGGCTTTCTGACGGGAGGCCTTTTCTCGATTTCAGGCTCACTCGCTTCGAGTCCGGCCCATTTCATGAGGCCCGCCACTTCTTCTTCCGACAACTCGAGCAACATGCCGCGCTTGACCCTGGACGGCAGCACGATGGGACCGAACCGCGTCCTGATCAAGCGGCTGACGGTGAGGCCCATGGATTCGAAAAGGCGGCGCACCACCCTGTTCCTGCCTTCCTTGAGAATCACCCTGTACCAGTGGTTCGCGCCCTCCCCGCCCTCGTCGGCAAATGCTTCCAGCTTCGCCTTGCCGTCTTCGAGCTCGACGCCGGAAAGCAGCTGCTTTCCCTGCTCCGGGGTTACCCGCCCCAGGATTCTCACCGAATATTCGCGCTCGACCTCGAAAGCCGGATGGGTGAGCCTGTTCGCCAATTCACCGGAAGTCGTGAAAATCAGCAGGCCGCTGGTGTTGAAGTCCAGCCTGCCTATCGATATCCATTTCGACGAGCGCATCCTGGGCAGCTTGTCGAAAACCGTGGCGCGCTTTTCCGGGTCGTCGTGGCTCACGATTTCCCCTTCCGGCTTGTGGTAGAGCATCACCCTGGGAAGGCGGCTGGTAAATTTCAGCTTGACGATGCGCCCTTCGAACCGGACCATGTCTTCGGGACCGACTCGCGTGCCGACTTCCGCACGGCTGCCGTTCACCGTGACGCGTCCGGAGGCAATCGCTTCCTCCATGGCGCGGCGGGAGCCCAGTCCGGAGTGCGCCAGCATCTTGTGCAATTTCTGCTTTTCCATCATACCTCCCTGCGTTCGAACAGGGCCTGCGCGAGCGTCCCGCTGTCGACATGCTCGAGTTCCCCTCCGACCGGAACACCTCTGGCAATTCTCGAAACCTTGAGGCCGTTGTCTCTCAGGAGCTCACCGATGTAGTGCGCGGTCGCCTCCCCTTCCACGGTGAAATTCGTCGCCAGGATCACCTCCCTGACGTTGCCGTCTTTCACACGCCTCAACAGCCTGTCGAGCCGGATTTCACGTGGCCCTATTCCGTCCAGAGGCGAAAGCCTTCCCATCAGCACGAAGTAAAGCCCCCGATAGCATTGCGCCTGCTCCATCATCAACAGGTCCTGGGGCATTTCGACGATGCAAAGCTGGGTAAAATCGCGCCGGTCCGAGCGGCACAGCCTGCAGATTTCCTGTTCGGTGAAGCTGTTGCATTTTTCGCAATGGCGCAGGCTCTCGACCGAGCGGCTAAGTGCATTGGCCAGCCGCGAAGCCCCAGCGTGATCATGCTGCAGAAGGTGGTAGGCCATGCGCTGGGCAGATTTCGGTCCTACTCCCGGAAGGCAGCGCAAGGATTCGATCAGTTCTTCGAGGCTGGAAGGAGGGTTCATCTATCAGAATGGCAGCTTGAAGCCCGGGGGAAGTCCCAGCCCCCCCATCTTCTCCTGGACTGCCGAATCGACCCGCCGATTCGCGTCGTTCATCGCTGCCGCTATCAGGTCTTCCAGCATTTCCCGGTCATCTCCCATGAGGGATGGATCGATCGCCACCCTTTTGACCGCATGATGGCAAGTCATAACCACCTTGACGAGTCCTGCGCCCGCCTGCCCTTCCACTTCGACATTTCCCAGCTCTTCCTGCATCCGCTTCATGTTTTCCTGCATCTGCTGGGCCTGTTTCATCATGTTGGCCAAACCGCCTTTCATCATGGCTTTTCTCCCTGAATTGGTTTTATCGAAGATTCAATCAGTTTCGCATCGAAATTGTCGACGAGGTTGCGCACCACAGGATCCTGCTCGATGGAAGCCACCGCTTCCATCTGGCGCTCATGCTTCTGGTCGACTTCGACCTTTGCCGGAGTCACCCCTTCGCCCACCGCGAAGGAAAGCTCGACCGGTTTTCCCAGATAATCACAAAGCGCCGCCTTCACCCTGTCCTGGTAGAGCTTATCCATCAAATGCTTATGCTCGAAAGGCACGACGAATTCGATTTTGTGTCCGTCGAAATGCTGCAATGCGCTGTGCTGGGCGAGCATTTTCGCCATGCCGGACAGGTTCAGTTTCCCGGAAAGCGACACCCAGTCGAGTGCGCCGGCAGGTTCGGGTGTCGGTTCGGGTGCAGGTTCCGGCGCCTTTTCAGGCTTCACGGCGGGCGGTTTCGCAACAGGCAGCTTAACTTCAACAGCCTGTCCGGCATCAACCGGCTTTCTTTCCCCCGGCATGAAGGCGAGCATCCTGATAAGCGTCATGGAAAAACCCGAATATTCGTCCGGAGCGAAGCCGATCTCGTTCCTCCCGTGAGTTGCGATCTGGTAGAGCAACTGGATTTCCTCCGGATCGAATTTGGCTGCGAGATCCGAAATACGGTCGCGCTCGAGCATGTCGCCTCCCATCGCTTCGGGCACGATCTGGAAAAGGGCGATTTTGTGAAGCAGCACGCCCAAATCCTGGAGCGCAGCCTCGAATTCGAGACTCCTCTCCTCCATGCCTTCCGCGACAGAAACGAGCTTCGCGCCATCCTTTTCGGCCAGCGCGTCGAGTATGGCATAGAGGTAATCCTGATCGACCGCCCCGAGCATGTTCCTGACCACTTCGTCCTCGACCCGTCCTCCTGAATAAGCTATCGCCTGGTCCAGGAGGCTCAGGGCATCCCTCATGCTCCCCCTGGCAGCCCTGGCTATTCTGGATAAGGCCTTGGGTTCTCCAATAATATCCTCATCCCCGAGCACCTTCGCGAGATGTGCCTGGATCAGGGGCTCCGGAATCTGCTTGAGGTTGAACTGGAGACAGCGCGAAAGCACCGTGACGGGAATCTTCTGCGGATCGGTCGTCGCCAGGATGAATTTCACATGCTCGGGCGGCTCTTCCAGGGTTTTCAGCATCGAATTGAAAGCCTTGGTGGAAAGCATGTGGACTTCGTCGATGATGTACACCTTGAAGCGCCCGGAGGTGGGCAGGTATTGCGCGTTGTCCAGCACTTCGCGCATGTTGTCTATCCCGGTGTTCGAAGCGGCGTCCAGTTCGAGCAGATCGACGAAGCGCCCGCTGTCTATTTCAAGGCAGGCGGAGCATTTCCCGCAGGGGTCCGGAGTGATCCCCGTTTCGCAGTTGAGCGCCTTGGCGAGTATGCGCGCAACCGTGGTTTTTCCCACTCCCCGCGTTCCCGTGAACAGATAGGCATGATGCAGGCGCTGCTGCTCGAGGGCGTTGGTGAGCGCCTTGACCACATGCTCCTGTCCGGTCAATTCGGAAAAGCGCTTGGGCCGCCACTTTCGGGCCAGTACCTGGGTCGTAGACACTTAAAAGTGGTATGCGAAGCGGATCTGGTTGAAATTGATGCCCTGGTTCGGTTTCTTGATCCCGCCGTTGGAAAGATGCTGGAATCGGTAGGTGAGATCGTACTGTTCCCTGCTCCCGAAGCGGAACCCTGCGCCGACATGGTCCCCGAACTCGAATGCCGAGCCGAATTTTCTGTCCGAATTGATATAAGTCGGCGAAATCAGATGAAAGCCGATTGCACCCTCGACATAAGGCAGTATCCCGAAGACGCTGCTGTTTCTCTGGTAACGAAACACCGGGGTGAGCCCGAAATCGGTAACCTTCTGGTTCCCTCCTATTGCGGCATGCCCCCGCCATTCGCCTATGGATGCATCCCAGAAGCCGCCGAGATGCCAGTCTCCGTTGTCGAACCATCTTTTCTGCCAGTCCCATTGCGCACCGACGCGCATCATGTCGGTGGCATTGCCGTTTCCGTCCTCGACAGAAATGCTGTCCACTGCAAATGCCGCGCTGGGCACGGCCATCAATACCAGAAGTAATATTTTTTTCATAAGAATGACTTCAAGAAATTATGGAATCAAAGTTACGGAATGTAAGGTGGCGAGCCCAACCCCCGGCACTTGCATAGAATAGCTGTGGCTGCTTCCTTCCGGACCTGACCAGGTTCGCTACCGTACAATGCGGGGAGACCCGCCATAAGGGTCAGATTATACCAAATTTTCGCCACTTGGCCGGACCTTCTCGATGAATGGAGTTGCCCGATGAATCGACCGCAACCGTGACCGGCATATCCTCGACCTCGAATTCGTATATGGCTTCCATGCCAAGGTCTTCGAACGCCACGACCCTGGCCTGCCTGATCGCACGCGAGACCAGATAGGCGGCCCCTCCCACAGCGACGAGATAGGCCGCGCCATGCTTTTTGATCGATGCTATCGCATCAGCTCCGCGCTCCGCCTTGCCGATCATTCCCATCAGTCCCAACTCCAGCATCGTGTCGGTATAAGCATCCATCCGGGTCGCCGTGGTGGGGCCTGCAGGGCCGACGACTTCCCCTGCGACGGGGTCGACCGGCCCCACGTAGTAGATGAATCTGCCCGCAAAATCCACAGGGGGCTTTTCCCCCTGCGCAATCATCCGGCTGATTCGCCTGTGGGCGGCATCGCGCCCGGTCAGCATTTTCCCGGAAAACAGCAGCTTTTCGCCGGGTTTCCAGGATTGTATTTCCTCCTTCGTGACCGTATCCAGATTTACCCGCTTGGCAGAAAAATCGGCGCGCCATTCGATATCCGGCCAGTCGGATACTTTCGGAACAGGAAGATACACAGGGCCGCTCCCGTCCAGGAAGAAATGGGCATGGCGGGTCGCCGCGCAATTCGGGATCACCGCAACGGGAAGGGATGCGGCGTGGGTCGGGTAATCCAGGATCTTGACGTCCAGCACGGTGGAGAGCCCCCCGAGACCCTGAGCGCCTATTCCGAGGCCATTGATTCTGTCGAAGAGCTCGATGCGCATTGCCTCCAGTCCGCTTTTCGCCCCGCGTGCCTTGAGTTCACTCATATCGACAGGCTCGAAGAGCGCCTCCTTGGCGAGCAATGCAGCTTTTTCCGCCGTTCCCCCTATCCCTATCCCGAGCATGCCCGGCGGGCACCAGCCGGCCCCCATGCCATCGACCGCATCGAGAACCCATTGCACGATCTCCTCCCCCGGATTCAGCATGGCAAGTTTCGCCTTGTTCTCAGACCCCCCTCCCTTGGCCGCGATCTTCACCTCGACTCCATCCCCCGGCACGAGCTCCATGTGAACCACGGCAGGAGTATTGTCCCGGGTGTTTTTTCGGGAACCTGCGGGGTCCATTACGATGGAAGCCCTCAGGAGGTTTTGCGGATCCAGGTACGCGCGCCTCACTCCCTCGTTCACCATGTCGAGCACGCTGTTTCTGGCATCCCACCTGACATCCATGCCTATTTTCAGGAAGACCACCACGATGCCGGTATCCTGGCAGATGGGGCGATGATGCTCCGCGCAAAGCCTGGAATTGGTAATAATCTGGGCGATGGCGTCCCTTGCCGCGGGGGACTGCTCCATTGCATGGGCTTTCCCCATCGCCCTGATGAAGTCTGGCGAATGGTAATAGGACATGTGCTGCAATGCAGCGGCGATGCTTTCGACGAAATCTGATTCCCTGATCATGTGTCCGACCTGAAATGAGCCATGGCTTTGCATTATAATCCCCTTGTCTATCCCATGGAGAAGCATATGGCCACGATCGAATCCGTCATGCACGAAACCCGCGCTTTCCCGCCGAGCGAATCGTTTTCGAGAAATGCCAACGTTCCCGGAATGGAAGCCTACAGGGCGCTCTGTCGTGAGGCGGAAACAGATTATGCGGGATTCTGGGGAAGGCTCGCCCGCGAACACATTCTGTGGAAAAAACCCTTCACCCGGATTCTGGACGAATCGAAAGCCCCCTTCTACACCTGGTTCGACGACGGGGAACTCAACGTTTCCTACAATTGCCTCGACCGCCATCTCGAAAGCAGGGGGGACAAGACCGCCATCGTCTTCGAGGCCGACGACGGCAAGGTCACCAGAATCACCTATCGGGAACTGCATGCTGCGGTGTGCCAAATGGCCAACGGCCTCAAATCGATCGGAATCGAAAAAGGCGACAGGGTCATCGTCTATATGCCCATGAGCATCGAAGCGGTGGTTGCGATGCAGGCCTGCGCCAGGATAGGCGCCATCCATTCCGTGGTATTCGGCGGATTTTCCGCAAAAAGCCTGCACGAGCGTGTCATCGACGCCGAAGCGAAAGTCGTGATCACGGCGGATGCGGGAATGCGGGGAGGCAAAGCGGTGCACCTCAAGGAGGCCGTGGACGAAGCGCTTGCCATGGGCGCACCTACCGTCGAAAAAGTCGTCGTTTACGAAAGAGCCGGCGCACAGGTTTCCTGGGTCGAAGGGCGGGACATCCGCTGGACGGATCTGGTCTCGAAGCAGGACCCTCAATGCGAACCGGAATGGGTGAATGCCGAGCATCCCCTCTTCATCCTTTACACTTCCGGCTCCACAGGAAAACCGAAAGGGGTGCAGCATTCCACGGGGGGGTACCTGCTGGGAGCGATGCTGACCATGAAATGGGTTTTCGACCACAAGGATTCCGACGTGTTCTGGTGCACTGCGGATGTGGGCTGGATCACCGGGCATTCCTATGTCGCCTACGGGCCGCTCGCCGTCGGTTCGACCCAGATCATTTTCGAAGGGGTGCCCACCTACCCCGATGCGGGGCGCTTCTGGAAAATCATCCAGGACCACAGGGTCACGACGTTCTATACCGCCCCCACCGCGATCCGCTCGCTCATCAAGCTGGGCGCGGATTTGCCGAAACGTTACGACCTTTCTTCCCTGAGGCTCCTGGGCTCGGTCGGGGAGCCCATCAACCCCGAAGCCTGGATGTGGTATTTCGAGACCGTCGGGCAAAAACGCTGCCCGCTCGTCGACACCTGGTGGCAGACGGAAACGGGATGTCACCTGCTCGCGCCTCTCCCCGGCGCAGCAGTCCTGAAACCTGGCTCCTGCACCTTCCCCCTGCCCGGAATCCAGGCCGCCATCGTGGACGAAGCGGGGCACGACGTGGAATCCGGGAAAGGCGGGTTCCTCGTCATCAAGCGCCCCTTCCCCTCGCAACTGAGGACGCTCTGGAACGACCCTGAAAGATACAGGCATGCCTACTTTCCCGAGGAAATGGGCGGAAAATTTTATCTTTCCGGGGATTCGGCGAATTGCGACAAGGAAGGCTACTTCTGGATCATGGGACGAATAGACGATGTGCTGAACGTCTCCGGGCATCGCCTGGGCACCATGGAAATCGAGTCGGCGCTGGCCGCCAATCCGCTCGTGGCGGAAGCTGCCGTGGTAGGCAAACCGCACGAAATCAAGGGGGAAGCCATCGTCGCCTTCGTCGTCCTCAAAGGCGAGAGGCCCGATAGCGAAAAGGCAAGAGCGATCGCTGCAAAACTCAGGGAATGGGTGGGAAGCGAAATCGGGCCGATCGCAAAGCCGGACGAAATCCGCTTCGGCGAGAACCTGCCCAAAACGCGATCCGGCAAGATCATGCGGCGCCTGCTGCGCACGCTCGCCAGGGGAGAGGAAATCTCCCAGGACGTTTCCACTTTGGAAAATCCGGCCATACTGGAACAACTCAAGCAGGTCGTTAACTGAAACAGGCCATATGACAGACTTCTGGGGGGACGGATCATGCAGACGACGGTCGAGATTCTCGGGAAAAAAGTCCTGGTGGAGTGGAGTTCATCCGCCGACAAGAAGATGCAAGACCTTGCGGAACCTTTGCTGGTCGAAATGGAGTTGTATTTCAGCTGCCTGATCAGAAAAGCAGTCCGCTTCGGGAGCGATGCGCAGGCGGGAAATTTTGCCGCCGCAACCCCGCAGTTGAAGATCGGCTTTCGTCCGGTGATAACCCGGGCTTGCCGCGTCAGCGAAGTGGAAGGCGAACCGCCCCTGGAAGATTTTGCCATCGTCAGGCCGGAAGCCTTTGTTCCCAAGCGGCTCATCATCGACTATCGAAACGGCAGTTGGACGGGGGAATTCTTCCTGCAAAAGCACCCAATTTTGTGATCGGACTTTCCGTCCTGTCACTGTCGGCCGTGCTGTACGAAACCTATGTCCATATTTTCGTTCTGGGCATGTCCTACTTCAGCCCGAGTTTGTAGCGCCGTCGAATACCTCGCGCCCCAGGCTCAAGATTGGGACTCGAATAACCCTTAAGTGTGTCCCCATTGCATTGAATTGCCGAAGGAATTATATTAACCCTATATATAGAATCGGCAGACCTGGAGGGGACCATGCGCGACCGTGCTTTTCTCGTTTCGGAACTGATCTGCAACCCGTTTCCCGACCCTCAACTCATCGAGGAGTTGGGAAATTACGGGCATGCCTGCGACAGGGCGCTCGCCCATGTCACCAAATCCCATATCTTTTCCGTCCTCAGGCTGTTGGGAGAAGGCACCCTGAATGCAGCCCAGGTGACCGCATGGGCGAGCCGCCTCGAAGGCCGCGAAGATCTCGCCTTCGAATTCGGGGAGGAAGGGGTGGTGCGGGAAGTGGTCTTCTGGCTCGCCAATCCGGAAATCAACGGGCCGATCGATTCCGACCTTTGCCGCAGAATAGAGACGATATTCGAGCGGCGCACCAGTCCCAGATACCCCGCTCTCTGATCACATTCTCCAGAAATAAAGGGCTTTGCCGCCGACGATCACGGTCTCGTCGGCTTCCTCTCCAGGAATGTCGAAGCTGTTGCTGACGAAGACCGAACCCGGCTTCATCTCCCGCTTCGCCTTCTCGAAAAGCCCGGGCATGGGAACCGGGGATAGAAAGGCGTAGACGAAATCGAATCTCGAAAGGTCGATCCTCTCGTAACTTCCCCACGCCATCCTGCAGTTGGGAAGCGTCATGCATCTCGCCTTTCCGATCAGGAAGGGAAGCGGCGCAACCTCCACGCCGAAGAAATTTCCACAAGGCTTATTCTTCGCGAGCATGGCAAGGAGTCCGCCCAGCCCGGATCCGAGGTCCGCGAACTCGAAGCCGCCCTCCGGAAGCCGCCCCAATAGTTCCATTGCGACCTCGCTTCCCGTGAGATAGAGAGGAACACGGGTCCTGAACGTATTCCAGTAAATAATGCCCAAAAGGAGAAAACCGATCAGGAACCAATAGGAGGGAATCCGCAGCGACAATGCAAGCAACACCATGACCGGAAAAAAAATCTGGATCGGAATCCACCATCTTTCCCGACGCAAGAACGGGATTGAGGCCAGAAAGCCCTGGACCAAAGCCAGAAGAAGCCGCGGCGGACTCCAGTTCATCCCGCCCAAAGCAGGAGAAAGAACGGCAGCCACCAGCAGGAAGGCAGCAGCCTGGCTGAGAAGCGCACGAAGGGCAGGGTTTTTCAATCTGTTTCGCCTGGTGGTTTTGCGAGCAGTATAATGGCATTTTCGAATCGCATCTTCACATGCACAGAAGAAAAACAGCCACGCTGCTCATCACCTGTCCGGACCGGAAAGGACTTGTCGCAGGCATCTCGGAGTTCCTTTACGGGCACGATGCCAACATCGTGCATGCCGACCAGCACCAGGAAGGCCCCCTTTTCCTGATGCGCATTGAATGGGACCTCGACGGATTCGGCATCCCCATGAGCGAATTCAGGCATCGTTTCGAACCGCTCGCCCAAAAATTCGACATGCAATGGCGGATCGCCGATTCGGATTCGAGAAGGCGCATGGCGATTTTCGTGTCGCGCTACGACCATTGCCTTGCCGACCTGCTTTACCGCCACAGAAGCGGGGAGCTAAATTGCGATATCCCGCTGATCATAGGCAACCATCCCGAAACCGAATCCATCGCAAGTTTCTACGGCATCCCCTTCCATCTCGTCGTCGTGAGGCCCGAGAACAAACAGGATGCGGAAGCGAAACAGATCGAACTGCTTCGGAAGAGCGGCGTGGATTTCATTGTTCTTGCGAGGTACATGCAGGTGCTCTCGGGCGATTTCGTGTCCCAGTATTCGGACAGGATCGTCAACATCCATCACTCCTTCCTTCCTGCCTTTCACGGGGCGAAACCCTATCACAGGGCATTCGATCGGGGGGTGAAGCTGATTGGGGCGACAGCCCATTACGTTACCGACATCCTCGACGAAGGCCCCATCATCGAACAGGACGTGATCAGGGTATCGCACAGGGATGCCCTGGAAGATCTGATCCAGAAAGGAAGGGACCTGGAGAAAATCGTGCTGTCGCGTGCGGTGCGCTGGCACCTGGAAAACAGGGTACTGGTCTACGGCAGCAAGACTGTGGTTTTCGACTAGTCGAGCCTCTTCCAGATCTTGTTCTTGAGGAAATAGAGCAATCCGGTAAGCAGTATGAAATAGCCGATCACGTAGCGGCCCAGCGCTTTCCTTTCCTCGGCCTGGGGGTCCGATGCCCATTCCAGGAATGCCGAAACGTCCCTCGCCTTCTGCTCGATACCCTTGCGCCCTGCAGCATCCGCCTGGGCAATCATGAACACGTCCGGCATCTTGACCCCGGGGAAGACATGGTTGGCCGTCTGCCCCTTGGCATCCGTGTAGAACCCGGTGATCATGGCATAGATGTAGTTTGCTCCGCCATCCCTGGCCTTGGCCATCAGGGAAAGATCGGGGGGAACGGTGCTGAACATGGCAAGCTCATCGGCCGGTGCCATCTGGGAAATCAATGGATCCGCCATTCCCTTCGCCCCACGCATCGCATCGACTTCGGCCTTGGTGAAACCCAGCTTCAAAAAATCGCTGTACTTGAGATATTTCAGGCTGTGGCAGGTATTGCAGACTTCGACTGCGACATGCGCCCCGCGTTTGAGTTGAGCCTCATCAGCATGGGCAGCACCCACAGGAAACATCAGGCAGAAAATGAGCCCGAACAATTTTTTGTTAGACATTGCCTTCAGCCTCCGCAATTTCTTTCCTGGCCATCGCTTCCACTGCCGGAGGCAGCCCTCTCGCCAGCACGAATTTTTCTTCCCATCTCGACACGAAGGGCAAAAGCAGGAAGGTCATAAAATAGATCGCCGTTCCGATTTCCCCGACCACTTTCAGCGTTCCTGCAGGCGGATGCGCCCCCACGTAGCCCAGCACGAAGATATCGATCACGAAAATGTAGAACATCGCGCGATAGATCGGCCTGTATCTCGCTCCCCCTGTCACCCTGGATCTGTCCAGATAGGGCATGGCTGCGAAAATCAGCACGGATATCGCCATTGCGACTACCCCGCCGGCAAGATCGGGAACGGAGCGCAAGATCGCATAGAAGGGCAGGAAATACCATTCGGGAACAATATCCGCCGGGGTCTGCATGGGATTGGCCGGAATGTTGTTCGCCGCATCGATGAAGAGATCCGGCTTGAAGAACACGATGAGCAGATAGACGATCATGAAAATACCCAGCCCGAACAGATCCTTGATCGTGAAGTAGGGGTGGAACGGGATGTTGTCCTTGTCGGCCAGATTGATCCCGGAAGGATTGCTGCTCCTCACCGTATGCAACGCGACCAGATGAATCGCAACCGCGGCGAAAATGAGGAAGGGGAACAGGTAGTGCAAGGAAAAGAAGCGCGTCAATGTCGGATCATCGACTGCAAATCCCCCCCTGAGCCAGGTCACGATCTGGTCGCCGTAGACGGGTGTGGCCTTGAACAGGTTGGTGATGACGGTTGCGCCCCAGTAGGACATCTGCCCCCATGGCAAGAGATAACCCATGAATGCCGTGGCCATCATGAGCAGCAACAGCCCCTGCCCCGTCCACCAAAGCAACTCGCGAGGGCGCCTGTAGGAGCCGTAATAAAGGGTTCGCGCCATATGCGTGTAAATCACGGCGAAAAAGGCCGACGCCCCGGTCGAATGCAGGTAGCGGATCAGCCAGCCGTAATTGACCTCGCGCATGATGTGCTGGACCGAATCGAAAGCGAGACTCGAATCCGGCTTGTAATGCATGGCAAGGAAAATACCCGTCACGATCTGGATCACGAGGACGAATCCAGCCAGAAAACCGAATCCCCACCAATAGCTCAGGTTTCTTGGAGTCGGATAATCCGTCAACTCGTGCTTGATGAAATAAGTCAGGGGAAAACGCTGGTCGACCCATGCAATGATCTTGTTCATCACGCTTTTCCGATCAATATCTTGTTTTCGGCTACGAAATGGTAAGGAGGCAAGTCCAGATTTCTGGGCGCGGGCCCGGAAATGATCCTGCCGCTGTTGTCATAGACGCTTCCGTGACAGGGACAAAGCCAGCCGCTCTCGGTCTTGTTGGGTACGCAGCCGAGATGGGTGCAGATGCCTATCACCACCAGCCACTCCGGCTTCTGTACGCGCTTGGCATCCGGCTCCGGATCCTTGCCGCCTTTTGACGCTTCCATGGCAGCAATCTCATCGGGTGTCCTGTGCACCACGAATACCGGCTTCCCCTGCCAGGGAAAAGTCTTCTCCTCTCCTGGAGCGATGCCTGAAAGATCGATTTCGGTGGTCGCCTTGGCAAGCACATCCGACGATGGATTCATGCTGCTGACAAAAGGCACGCATGCCGCAGCGACCCCAGCCGCCGCAACCCCCGCAGTCACCGTCCCGAGAAATTCGCGCCTCGAAAGGTCTGCGCCGTCTTTGATGGTATTTTCTTCGGACATAGTCAATATATTAAGAAAGTCTTATGAACATCCTAGCACAATTTCCAGCGCGAGGAATAACCCTTTTAGCGTAATCCTTTTTTATTACCTGTTCGTGAATTTCACAGGAATTTCGCAATCAGCGCATTCTCCAGCCCCTGTTCGAGTGGAATCCTGACGCGATGCCCATTGCCGGGAGCCACATGGATCGCTTTTCCTTGGACATCCTGCATGCATTCCAGTTCCACCACCCTGTTGCCGGAGGGATGAATGATTTCCAGCCTGTCGCCAACCCGGAATTGGTTCTTGACCGATATTTCCGCCATTCCGGAATCGATGCGACAAACATCCCCCACATAGAGGCTGCGAGAAGATTCAGAATGTCCGCGCATGTAGTTCTGGTATTCCTGCGTATGGTGGCGCTCGTAAAACCCATCCGTATAGCCGCGATTCGCCAGCCCTTCCAGCTCGGCGAGCAGGGATGGGTCGAAAGGCCTGCCGCTTGTCGCATCGTCTATGGCCCGCCGGTAAATTTGGGCGGTCCTCACCACATAATAGAGCGACTTGGTGCGCCCTTCCACTTTTAGCGAATCGATGCCGATTTCGGCCAGCCTGCCCACATGCTCGACTGCACGCAGATCCCTGGAATTCATGATATAGGTGCCGTGTTCGTCTTCGAAGATCGGCATCAATTCTCCCGGGCGTTTCGATTCCTCGATGAGATAGACCTGATCTGCCATCGGATGACGCTCCTGCTGACCGCAATCGGTCTGCATCGCCTGCTCGAAGTCGAAATCGATTTTCCTTATCCCGCTGCCCTCGTCTTCAAGGGCGGGCTCGACCCGATAGTCCCACCTGCAGGAATTGGTGCAGGTTCCCTGGTTGGGATCGCGGTGGTTGAAATAGCCGGAAAGCAGGCATCTCCCGGAATAGGCGATGCAAAGCGCACCGTGCACGAACACCTCGAGCTCCATATCAGGGCAAAGCTGCCTGATTTCCGCGATTTCCTCCAGGGACAATTCGCGTGAAAGGATGACCCGGGAGAGCCCCATTCTCTCCCAGAACCCGACCGAAGCATAATTCACCGTATTGGCCTGAACGGAAAGGTGAACCGGCATTTCCGGCCATTTCTCCCTGACCATCATGATGAGCCCGGGATCGGCCATGATAAGCGCATCGGGTTTCATTTCGATGACGGATTCCATGTCCGCCAGGTAGGTCTTCACCTTGGCATTGTGCGGCATCAGATTGCTCGCGACATAGAATTTCTTCCCCATACCCCGGGCTTCCAGGATGCCTTGGCGCAATTCGTCGATTCCGAATTCGTTGTTTCTCGCTCTCAGGGAATATCTCGGCTGCCCGGCATAGACCGCATCCGCCCCGAAAGAAAATGCCGCGCGCATTTTCGCGAGACTGCCGGCAGGAAGCAGAAGTTCAGGTTTCATACGCATTCTCTCTTTATAGGAATCATTCTTGACAAATTCCAGATTTTATCCGAGGATCATCCCTAAAAATATATTCCGGGGATAATTTCCTCTAAAGTGTTGAGGACTTTTTTCCGATAAAAGTTTTTCCAGTCAATAAAAAACAGCATGGCCCGGGAGGTCGACTCATGAAAAAGAATTTCCCCGTCACCCAGATTGAAAGGCCGTTCCCCGAAAAATCCCGCATTGTCTCCAAAACGGATCTGAAGGGCATCACCACCTATGCCAACGACGCATTCGTGGAAATAAGCGGATTCACCCGGGAAGAACTCATCGGGAAGAATCACAATGTCGTGCGCCACCCGGACATGCCCCCCCAAGCCTTCAAATGGCTGTGGGACACACTGAAAGATGGAAAGCCCTGGCGCGGGATCGTCAAGAACCGCTGCAAGAACGGGGATCATTATTGGGTCAAGGCCCTCGTGGTTCCCATCAAGGAAAACAACCACATAGTCGGCTACATGTCGGTGAGGAATGCCCCCACCCGGGCGGAAATCGAGGGGGCCGATGCGCTCTACAAACAGCTCAACGAATCCGGCGCGCAAATCGGCTCGAAATTCGACAAATACAAATTCAGGAATCTGAAGCTCAAGACCAAGCTCCAGATTGTCATCCAGGGCCTGCTTCTCGTCGTTCTGCTCTCCTCCCAGCTCTGGATTTCCCACAACTTCAGGGAAAAAACCCTGTCCTCGGCCAAAGAAAAAGCGGAACAGGTCGCCAACGAAACCATAGACAGCTTCAACATGCTGATGGAAACCGGGACGATCAGCGACCCGGACAACAGGAAGCTTCTGATCGAGAAGCTCGAATCGAGCGGCGGCATCAAATCGGCCCGGATCGTGCGCGCCAAGCAGGTGGTCGACCAGTTCGGCCCCGGGCTGCCTGAAGAGCATGTCAAGGACGATGTCGAGAAAAAGGCCATCGATTCCAAGAAGCCCATTTATTCGCTGACGATGGATCCCTCCGGAGCGCCCATTTTCAGGGCGGTCACCCCCTACATCGTCAGCCACAATTTTCACCATACCGACTGCCTTAAATGCCACATGGTCCAGGTGGGAAGCGTCAACGGCGCCTCCGACATCCTGATCGACCTGAGTTCCGACTTCGCCCAGTTGCGCGATATCCAGATCAAGCTGACCATCGGCCAGGTCATCCTCCAGATATTCCTGTTCTTCTTCATCGGGCGCTGCGTCGACATTTTCGTCAAACGTCCGATAAACCAGGCGATGGGCCAGTTCGAGAAGATCATCCAGGGCGATCTCGGCGCGGACATCGACATTTCAGGCCGCGACGAAATGGGCGATCTGCTTTGCGCAATCCAGACCATGCAGGCGCATATTCAGGTGATGCTGGATGAAATGGGGCTCGCAGCCTCCCTGATCGAAGACCGCTGCAGCAGCCTCAATTCCCAGGTCGTCCAGGTCGCCGAGCATTCCAAGGCCCAGCAGGATCATGTGCAGCAAATTGCCAGCACGATGGAAGAGCTCAGCCAATCCGTTTCAGAAGTCGCCAATGCAGCAAACGACTCGGCTTCCGCAGCAGTCGATTCGCAAAGAATCATCGAGGACAACAACAGGCGGATGGAAGAGAGCCTCGCGGCCACGTCCCGCGTCGTCGAAGCCGTGCAATCTTCGAGCAAGACCATCGTCGACCTCAAGGATGCGATACAAAAAATCGGAGACATCACCAAGGTCATCAAGGAAATCGCCGATCAGACCAACCTGCTCGCGCTGAATGCGGCCATCGAAGCTGCCAGGGCGGGAGAGCAGGGCAGGGGCTTCGCGGTCGTCGCCGACGAAGTCAGGAAACTTGCCGAAAGGACGACATCAAGCACGGTAGATATCAGCGAAATGGTCCAGAACATCTACCAGGTGACTCAGACCGTAGTGTCTTCCATGGATGAAGCGGTCACCGAAGTCGGCAAGAACATCGAACTCAGCCATGCCAACACCGAAGGGCTGAAGCAAATCCTGCAGGTGAGCAATCAGGTGACGGAAGGCGCGCAGCACATTGCCACCGCCTCGAAGGAGCAGTCCCTGGCAAGCGAGGAAGTCGCCAGGAGCCTGGAACATATCACCAGCCTCGTCGAGGACAACACCAAGCTCAGCGAAGAGGCGAAGCAGGCCTCCATCCAGCTCACCAAAACGGCAGCGGAACTGCAGGCCATGGTGCAGCACTTCGAGGTGAAGCAGGGTTAAATGCCCTCCGGCCGGAGGGCATTTAACTTGTTGCAAGCATTGTAATTGCCGATATTCGTCGGGGCGGGCGCGAAACGTATGGCGACTGCGCCGGGCGCCGCCACGACGGGGGGCTCCCGGTCAGGGCTGAGAGTAGAAACTGCCCGCTCCGGATAGTCGCCACCTTGTCGTCGTAGGGCATTCCCGTGAAGAAAGCGGTCATCATAATCCACTGAATTGATGCCGCACTACATCGCATCGAGCGGGCTTTTCACCCCTTTTCCCCCGCGGTTCAGGACATGCGTGTAGATCATCGTGGTGGAAACATCGGAATGTCCAAGCAGTTCCTGGACGGTCCTGATATCGTAACCCGATTGCAGCAAATGCGTGGCAAAGGAATGACGCAGACTGTGCGGTGATGCGGGTTTAACGATGCCGGAATCGCGCACGGCCTGTCTGAATGCTCGCTGCAAGCCTTTCGGGTCGACATGATGCCGCCTCAGCGAGCCGGTTTCCGGATCGTTTGAGAGATTTTTCGATGGAAAAACATATTGCCAGCCCCATTCCCTGGGCGCATGAGGATATTTTCTAGCCAGCGCTTCGGGTAGCCAAGCCTCGCCTAATCCATTTTGCAAATCATCGCGATGCAGGTTTTCGACTCTGGCCAGATGTTCTTTCAATCGTCCAGCCAGACTGTCGGGAAGCATCGTGACTCTATCCTTGAATCCCTTGCCGTCTCGCACGACGATCTGCTTCATCTCGAAATCGAGATCCTTCACCCGCAGGCGAACGCATTCCATCAGGCGAAGCCCAGAACCATAAAGCAGACTTGCCATGAGCCACCATGTATCAGCTAGATTCGAAAGCACCGATTGAACTTCGGAAACTGTCAGCACGACCGGCAGCCGTTGAGGGATTTTGGCCTGAGTGATGTTTTCGAGCCATGGCAGTTTTATTTCCAGCACTTCCTTGTACAGGAACAGCAATGCGCTCTTGGCCTGATTCTGGGTGGATGCGGAAACTTTCCTGCCAACCGCAAGATGGGAAAGAAAAGCCTCAACCTCCTTCGCGCCCATTTCCCGCGGATGGCGTTTACCATGAAAAAAAATGAAGCGTTTGATCCAGCCGACATAGCTTTCCTCGGTACGAAAACTGTAGTGCTTCGCCCTGATCCTGTCGCGCACCAGATCGAGAAGCTTCGGGGGATGCTCTGGTGTATTTGTCTCCATTTTCGGGTGCCATAAATATTGATTTCCCTTTGAATTTAGATCATTATCGAGAAAAATCCTGAATAGGCACCACTATGTCGCTTTTATTTGCACCATTTAGGGTGTCTACTTCTAGTTGGGCGTCAGGGGAGTAGCGATGGCAAAGGATGCAATCTACGAAGGCACACGTGAGGTCCGCACATTTGTGGATCTTGCACACGGTGCTGATGTGTTGATCATGAAGACCGAACAAGAGGAAAAAGGAAGCTACTACACAACAATGAGCGCCCTCCTTTTGACCGCGTTTACCTTTGAGGCTTACCTCAACCACCTCGGCGAGAAGACAATTAATTTTGGGAAGAGATAGAGTCCATCAAGGTCATGGATAAATACAGCGTTCTTTGCAAGGACCTGAATATTTGTCCCGACTTCTCTAAACGCCCCTATCAAACGCTCAAGGCTCTTTTCAAATTCAGGAATGCGATTGCCCACGGCAAATCTCAGATATTGCAGGAAACCAAAGAGGTGAGTTCGCTTGACGAACCATACCAGCACTCTCCCAAGGCGCACTGGGAAGAGTTCTCGGTGTTAGAAAATGCCAAACGGGCAAAAGAAGATGTAGCGCAAGTCATCACCGAGCTACACAAGACGGCGGGCCTGGGCGATTTCCCCTTCATCCACGGCGTAGCAGTTGGCTCGCTCTCCATAAAGACGCCCAACCCGGCGGTCAACCCGGACGTGCCGAAAAGCGGCGCGCCGGTTACCTAGCACGTTAGGCCAACATACGGAGAATGCAAATGTCGCAATTAACAATACGGACTTCACAAAAGGGCTGGCAGAGGTGGCCCCGGAAATTCGGACATTGCGATAAGTGGTAATCTTGCTCAACCGATGCCGTGAATAACGGCGAAGAAGAAGAGGAGCAAGAGATGAAGAGACCCAGAAGGAACCACGCATCGAATT
>Ga0315298_1002544_pt1 | contig 30772 bp, 47 predicted proteins | sample WHS_1_MG_FD_203077 | JGI IMG/M metagenome (GOLD analysis project Ga0315298, IMG submission 203077) | Extremophilic microbial mat communities from Washburn Hot Springs, YNP, Wyoming, USA - WHS_1_MG | ecosystem: Environmental > Aquatic > Thermal springs > Hot (42-90C) | place: USA: Wyoming... | reverse complement strand
CGGGGACAACGTGCGGTTTGAGGTAGAGTTGATCCAGCCGATCGCCATGGAGGAGGGCCTGCGCTTCGCGGTGCGCGAGGGTGGGCACACCGTGGGCGCCGGCGTGGTAACCAAGATCGAGCGATAGGCCCAGGGCTGCGGAGGCGATTGGATGCGTAAGGAAAAGAAGGCTGCGCCCACTGACAAGATCAGGATTCGTCTGAAGGCATTCGACCACCGGATACTGGACCAGTCGGCGGTGCGGATCGTGGATACCGCCCGTCGCACGGGGGCGCGCATCTCGGGGCCGGTTCCCCTGCCGACAGAGATCAACCGCTTCACCGTGATCCGGTCGCCGCACATCGACAAGGAGTCGATGGAGCATTTTGAGATGCGGACGCACAAGCGGCTGATTGACATCCTGGAGCCCAGCCCGAAGACGATCGACGCCCTGATGAAGATCGATCTGCCGGGCGGGGTGGATATCGAGATCAAGCTCTAAGGGCGCAGGGCAGGAAAGGAAACGACTCCGATGCCGGTGGTTAAAGGCATACTGGGGCGCAAGTTGGGAATGACCCAGCTCTTCGACGAGCAGGGACAGGCGGTCACGGTGACGGTGTTGGAGGCCGGCCCCTGTGTCGTGGTGCAAAAGCGCACCCAGAGCAAAGACGGATATGATGCGGTGCAGTTGGGCTTTGGCGAGGTCAAGGAACGCCGCCTGAACAAGCCCCAGCGCGGGCACCTGGCCGCTCACCACGCGCCGCTGCGGCGCGTGTTGGGGGAGTTTCGGCTACAGGACCCGGAGGCGCTGGCCGAGGGCCAGGAGGTGAAGGCCGACATCTTTACTCCCGGCGAGGTGGTGGCGGTGTCCGGAACCTCCAAGGGTAAGGGCTTTGCCGGGGTGGTGAAGCGGTATCACTTCCACGGGGGCCCCGCCACCCGGGGCTCGATGTTCCACCGCAAGCCAGCCTCGAGTGGGGCCACCGACGCCGCCCGCATCTTCAAGGGGGTGCGCAAACCGGGCCACATGGGCGCGGTGCGCGTGACCACCAAGGGGCTGCGGGTGGTGCGCGTGGACGCGGAGCGCAACCTGATCCTGGTGCGGGGGGCGGTACCCGGGGCGCCCGGGAGCCTGGTGCGCATTACCATGCCGGTGGTGGCAGAGCGCAAGCCCTCCCGGCGCAAGTTCGTGAGTTAGGAACCCGGTGGGGAGAAGCAATGCCTACATTGCCAGTTCTGAACAGCAGGGGTGAGGCGGCCGGCGAGGTGAGCCTGCCCGAGGCGCTCTTTGGCGTCGAACCCAACGAGGCGGTGGTGCACCAGGCGGTGGTCACCTATCTGGCCAACCAGCGACAGGGCACAGCCAGCACCCGCACCCGCGGCATGGTGCGCGGTGGCGGGCGCAAGCCCTGGCGCCAGAAAGGCACTGGTCGCGCTCGGCAAGGCAGCCGGCGCGCCGCGCACTGGACCGGGGGCGGCGTGGTCTTTGGCCCGCATCCGCGGGACTACCGCATGGCCCTGCCCCGCAAGATGCGTGCGCTCGCGCTTGCCAGCGCCCTTTCCGACAAGGTCGCGAATGGGCTGCTCACCGTGGTTGACGAGATTGCCCTGGAGCGCGGCCAGACCCGCGAGATGGCGGCATTGCTGGCGGCGGTGGGTGTGGAGGCACCGGTGCTGATACTACTGGACCGCTGGCACGAGGCGGTGGTGCGGGCTTCCCGCAACCTGCCGGGGGTGGAGTTGGCGATTGCCGAGGGGATCAACACCTACCAGGTGGTGGCGGCGGCCCGGCTGCTGGTGACCAAGGCGGCGCTGGCCAGGCTGGAGGAGATCAAGCAATGAAAGAAGCGCATGCGGTGCTGATCAGGCCGCTGCTGACGGAGAAGAGCGTGGCGGTGGCTGCCCAGAGCAAGTACTGCTTTGAGGTGGCCCGCGATGCCACGAAGATAGATATCCAGCATGCGGTGGAAGCGCTCTTCCCCGGGGTGCGGGTGGCCAAGGTGAATACCCTGCACGTGCAAGGGAAGGAACGGCGGTTCTCCGGCTACGGGCGGGCGCGGCGCAAGACCGGGCGTAGCCCGAACTGGAAGAAGGCCATCGTGACCCTGCGCGAGGGCAGGATCCCGGTATTCGAAGGGGCATAAGGGCGGGAACAACAGATGCCGATCAAGAGTTATCGTCCATACACCTCCACCCGCCGCTATATGACGGCGCAGGTGGGGGACGTCACCAAAAAGGAGCCCGAGAAGTCGCTGGTGCGTGCGCTCAAGCGCACCGCGGGCCGGGACGCGCAGGGGCATGTGAGCATGCGTCACCGGGGCGGCGGGGCCAAGCGCGCCTATCGCATCATTGACTTCAAGCGGGACAAGGACGGGGTGCCGGCCACGGTGCGGGCCATCGAGTACGACCCGAACCGCTCGGCGCGCATCGCCCTGCTGCATTACGCGGACGGGGAGAAGCGCTACATCCTGGCCCCGCTGGGGCTTGCGGTAGGCGATACCCTGACCTCCGGACCGGAGGCGGACATCCGGGTGGGCAACGCCCTCCCACTGACCGCCATTCCGCTGGGCACTACTATCCACAATATCGAGTTGAACCCGGGCCGGGGTGGGCAGATGTGCCGCAGTGCGGGCACGGGGGCACAACTCATGGCCAAGGAGGGCAAGTTTGCTACCGTGCGCCTGCCCTCCGGGGAAAGCCGGATGGTCTTTGCCGGCTGCCGGGCCACCATCGGGCAGGTGGGCAACCCCGAGCATGAAAATGTCACCGTGGGCAAGGCCGGGCGCACCCGCTGGATGGGCCGGCGCCCGCACGTGCGGGGCGTGGCCATGAACCCGGACGACCATCCCCACGGGGGGGGCGAGGGCCGCTCTCCGGTAGGGCGCAAGAGCCCGGTTTCGCCCTGGGGGCAGCCCGCTCTGGGCCACAAGACTCGTAAGCGCAAGCCAAGCGATCGCATGATCGTGAAGCGGCGGAAGTAGGAGGCGTAACCCTTGGCGCGTTCACTGAAGAAGGGGCCGTTCGTTGACGACCACCTGATGGAGAAGGTTGACCGCATGAACCGCGGCGGCGACAAGCGCATCATCAAGACCTGGTCGCGCCGCTCCACGGTCGTCCCCGAGATGATCGGCCATACCATCGCCGTGCACGACGGGCGCAAGCACGTGCCCATCTTTGTTACCGAGAACATGGTAGGGCACAAACTCGGCGAGTTTGCGCCCACCCGGCACTTCCGGGGACACGGTCACCATACCGAGCGCTCGACCGCACTGAAGTAGACCGGCGTGCAGCCGTAGAGGGAACTGACGATGGAGGCGAAAGCCATAGCGAAATACGTGCGCATGTCACCACGAAAGGTGCGCCACGTCATAGACCTGATCCGGGGGAAGGATCTTGCCGAGGCGCTGGCTATCCTGCGCTTCACCCCCAACATCGCCTCGGAGCCAATCCGCAAGGTGGTGGAAAGCGCGGCCGCCAACGCCGAGAACAACCACAACATGGTACGGGATGCGCTCTATGTCTCCAGCGCCTTCGTGGACGGCGGTCCCAGCATGCGGCGCATGCGCCCGGGGTCCATTGGTCGGGGTGGGGTGATCAAGCGCCGGATGAGCCATATCACGGTGGGCGTTTCCGAGCGCGAAGAGTTGAAGGCGCGGCGAGTCGAGGGCCGCAGCCGGCGGGCGGCGCGCTCGGGTCCGGGAGCCCCAGAGACCCGGGCAAAGGCCCCGGCACCCAAGGCGGAGCAGGTCGAAAAGCAGGCGCCCAAACCCAGGCAGGCTGAGAAGCCGGCCGCGCAGGCGGCGGCGAGCGAGAAGAAGAGCGTCACCAGGGCTGCTCCCAAGCGGGCGGCCCAGGGAACGCAGGAATAGCCAGAGCATGCCGGCGCCGGGCGCCGGTCGGAGGAGAGCATGGGACAGAAGGTCAATCCCATTGGGTTTCGGCTGGGAGTGATCAAGGACTGGGAGAGCCGCTGGTTCACCGTCCGCTCCTACCGCGACTTCGTGCAAGAGGATGCCAAGATCCGCAAGTTCTTCCGCACGCGCTTCTCGCGCAGCGCGGTGGAGGCGCGCATGGGCCCCAGCCGCGGGCGCGAGCGCGGTCGGGAGGCAGGGATCAGCCGCATTGAGGTGGAGCGGGCGGCCAACAACTTGAAGGTTACCCTGCACACCGCCAAGCCCGGTATCATCATCGGCCGGGGCGGCAAGGGGGTGGATGATATCCGCCAGGAGTTGGAGCGCGAGACCGGGCGCCGGGTGCACCTGAACGTACAGGAAGTGCGCCAGCCCGAGTTGGAGGCGCTGCTGGTAGGCGAGGCCATTGCGGGCCAGATCGAGAAGCGCGTGGCCTTCAAGCGGGCTATCCGCCAGGCCATCGGGCGCAGCATGCGCGCTGGGGCCAAGGGGATCAAGGTGATTGCATCCGGGCGGTTGGGTGGCGCCGAAATGGCCCGCCGCTACTCCGACCGGGATGGCAAGATTCCCTTGCACACCCTGCGGGCGGACATCGACTACGGGGTGACTGAGGCCAAGACCCCTTCCGGCAATATCGGGATCAAGGTGTGGATTTACCGCGGCGACATCCTGCCGGGCGCGAAGGAGACCCCGCGTGCGGCAGCGCCCGCGCCCACGGCTCCCAAGGAGCGGCTGGGTTGGCGGCGGGTGCCGCGCTCCGAGCAGGCGCCCGCGGCCGAGCAGGCCGCAGCCGGAGAGGACCTCGCGGTGGAGGCTGCGGAGGCGCCCGGTGGGGCCCAGGCGCGGGCGCCAGAGGGACTGCCCGAGGCCCCGGCCGCCGAGGCAGAGCCCGAGCAGCCGGCCGGCGAGGCCACCACTGAGGAGAGCGCATAGCCTGACCAGCGCCCCAAGGGCGAGGGGAGATATGTTCCGATGTTAATGCCAGCAAAAGTGAAGTACCGCAAGCAGCAGCGCGGCAGGCGACAGGGCAAGGCCGGCCGGGGCAACACCGTCACTCTGGGCGAGTACGGGCTGCAGGCCCTGGAGTCGTGCTGGATGACCAACCGGCAGATCGAGGCTGCCCGGGTGGCCATGACCCGGCACATCAAGCGCCAGGGAAAGGTGTGGATCCGCATTTACCCCGACAAGCCCGTCACCAAGAAGCCGGCCGAGACCCGGATGGGCAGTGGCAAGGGTTCGCCCGAGGTATGGGTAGCCGTGATCAAGCCGGGCCGGGTGCTGTTTGAGATGGCGGGGGTGGACGTGGAGTTGGCCAAGGAAGCCATGCGCCTGGCCGCCATGAAACTGCCCATCAAGACCAAGTTCGTGAGCCGGGAGGCCATGCCGGCGGGTGAGGTGGAGAGTTGAAGGCGCAAGAGATCAGGGACCTGACCCTGGCCGAGTTGCAGGAACGCCTGCGCAGCACGCAGAGGGACTTGTTCGACCTGCGTTTCCAGCAGGCCACCCGGCAGCTCGATAACCCCATGCGGCTGCGGCAGTTGCGCCGTGACATTGCCCGCATGCTGACCATTTTGAGGGAACGCGAGCTGGCCGAGGCCGGCGAGGGCTCCCGGAGGACGAAGTAGCGATGACCCAAGAGCGAGGCCTGCGCCGGGTGCGCGAGGGCGTGGTGGTGAGCGACCGCATGGACAAGACCGTGGTGGTCGCGGTGGAGCGGCGGGTACAGCACCCGCTATACCGGCGGGTAATCAAGCGCACTACGCGCTTCATGGCGCACGACGAGGAGAACTCGGCACACGTGGGGGACCGGGTGCGTATCATGGAAACCCGTCCCCTGAGCCGTCACAAGAATTGGCGGGTAGCCGAAATCCTGGAGCGGGCCAAGTAAGCGCCGGAGAAACGGATGAAGCAATACAGCGTTGACAAGATAAGGAACGTGGCCCTGATCGGCCACGGTACCGCAGGGAAAACCTCGCTGGCAGAGGCGATGCTCTATGCTGCCGGTGCGGTAGACCGTCTGGGTAAGGTGGAGGCGGGTAACACCGCCAGCGACACCGACCCGGACGAGATCGCGCGCGGCATCTCTATCAATACTTCCCTGCTGCCCCACGAGTGGCGTGAGCACAAAGTCAACCTGCTGGACACCCCGGGCTACCAGGATTTCATCGGCGATGTGATCGCCGGGCTGCGGGTGGCCGACGCCGCGGTGGTGGTGGTGGACGGCGTGGCCGGCCCGGAGGTGGGGACCGAGCGCTATGCCGATCTGGCACGCAAGGCAGGGCTGCCCCTGGCTGTCGCGGTGAACAAGTTGGACAAGGAGAACTCCGACTTCTCGCGGGCGGTGGCCGCCTGCCGGGAGCGGCTGGGCCTGAATGTGGTGCCCCTCTACCTGCCCCTGGGGACGGTGGACCAGTTCCGCGGGGTAGTGGACGTGCTGGCGGGCAAGGCCTATGCCTACCAGGACGGGAAAGTGAGCGAGGTGCCGGTGCCGGAAGATCTGGCCGGGGCCCTGGCCTCCGCGCGGGAGGCGCTGCAGGAAGCCGCCGCCGAGGCTGACGACGAGCTGACCATGAAGTACCTGGACGAGGGCGAGTTGAGCGCCGAGGAGACCACTCGCGGCTTGCACGGGTCCGTGTTGGCGGGCAAGGTGGCCCCTGCGGTGCCGGTGAGCGCGGTCAAGGCCATCGGCGGCGCGGCCTTGCTGGAGGTGATTGCCGCCTACCTGCCCTCCCCGGCAGAGCGCCCGCCGGTCAAAGGCGTTAACCCCAAGAACGAGCAGCAGGAAGAACGCCGGCCCAGCCCGGAGGAGCCCATGGCAAGCCTGGTTTTCAAGACCATGGCCGACCCCTTTGCCGGCCGGCTCACCTTCTTCCGCACCTATTCGGGCAGGCTGCACTCCGACAGCAGCGCCTACAATGCCAACAAGGGCAGCCGCGAGCGCATCGCGCAGGCCTTCATCCCCCGGGGAAAGCAGTCCGAGGGGATGAGCGTGGTGCCCGCGGGCGACATGGCGGTGGTGAGCAAGTTGCATGACACCACCACCGGCGACACGCTGTGTGACGAGAATCGACCCATCCGGCTGCCCGGGCTGTCTTTCCCGGCGCCCTCCATCTCCTACTCGGTGACCGCCAAGAACAAGGGTGAAGAGGACAAGGTGGCAAGCGCCCTGCAGCGGCTGGCCGAAGAGGATCCCACTATCAAGGTGGGGCTGGACAGTAACACCAAGGAACTGCTGGTCTCGGGCATGGGCGACCTGCACATCGAGGTTACCGTGGAGCGGGCCAAGCGCAAGTTCGGGGTGGACATTGTCACCGGCACCCCCCGCGTGGCCTACCGGGAGACCATCAGGCGCTCGGTCAAGGTGCAGGGCAAGCACAAGAAGCAGACCGGTGGCCGCGGGCAGTTTGGTGATGTGTGGGTGGAGTTCCAGCCGCAGGAGCGCGGTGCGGGTTTTGAGTTCGTGGACCAGGTGGTGGGGGGAGTGGTGCCCAGGAACTTCATCCCCGCGGTGGAGAAGGGCATCCGGGAAGCCATGGAGCGCGGCCCCCTTGCCGGCTATCCGGTGGTGGACCTGCGGGCGATCCTCTACGACGGCTCCTACCACAGCGTGGACTCCTCGGATATGGCCTTCAAGATCGCGGGGTCGCTGGCCCTGCAGCGGGGTATGGAGGAGGGGCAGCCTGTGCTGCTCGAGCCCATCATGGACGTGGAAGTAATCGTGCCCGAGGCCAACATGGGCGACGTGATCGGGGCCATCAACAGCCGGCGCGGGCGCATCCTGGGCATGGAGCCCACGGGCAACATGCAACTGGTGCGGGCGCAAGTGCCGCAGGCGGAGATGTTCACCTTCGCCAACGACCTGCGCTCGATGACCCAGGGCCGGGGCTCCTACAGCATGCAGTATTCGCATTACGAGGAACTACCCGACCACCTGGCCCAAGGCGTGATCGCCGAGGCCAAGGAACGGCAGGAGAAATAGGCGATGATCCAGTTACGCACACGGCTGCGGGTGGCAGACAACTCCGGGGCCCGGGTGATCGAGTGCATCCGCGTGATGAGCGGCTCGCATAAGCAGTATGCGAGCATCGGAGACATTATCAGCGCCAGCGTGAAGCAGATCAGCCCTGGCGGGCCGATCAAGAAGGGCGAGTTGGTGAAGGCGGTGGTGGTGCGTACCACCCATCCCACCAGCCGTGCCGACGGCTCTTTCATCCGCTTTGACGAGAACGCCGCGGTGCTGATCAACGAGCAGAAGAACCCGCGCGGCACGCGCATCTTTGGCCCGGTGGCCCGGGAGTTGCGCGACCGTGACTTCATGAAAATCGTTTCCCTGGCGCCGGAAGTCCTGTAGCCGGGGTGGATAGGGGAGCACAACATGCCCCAGCGCAAACAAGTTGAGAACAAGGGCAAGAAGATCAGGCACCTGCGCAAAGGTGACACCGTGTACGTGCTGGCCGGCAAGGACTATGAGAAGCGGCTGGCCCGGGTGGCCGACGAAGAGCTGGAGGGCCTGAGCCAGGAAGAGTTGCGGAAAGAGGCAGACAAGCGCCCGGGCAAGCGGGGCAAGGTGATCGGGGTTCTCCCCGAGCGGGGCAAGGTGCTGGTAGACGGGGTGAACATGGTTACCAAGCACGCCAAGCCACGGGGCCGGGCGGGACGGACCGCACAGATGCAGACAGGCCGTATCAGCCAGCCCGCGGCCATTGATGTCTCCAACGTGATGCTGGTGTGCCCGCACCCGGGGTGCGAGCGGCCCACGCGGGTCAGCTACCGGGTGGTGGAGGGCAAGCGGGTGCGCGTCTGCAAGCGGTGCGGGGAAGCGATAGACCTCTCCTGAGCGGAGAGCAACCGGGCCCGACCAAGTCCGGGCCCACGGGAGTGAACGGGAACATGGCAGAGGAAGAGAAGCAGGAAAGCAAGCCCAAGGCCCCCAGGGCCAAGGGAGAAGCAAAGCCCAAGGCCGCCAAGGCCGAGGCACAGCCGCAGCAGGCCGAGATGAGCGCCGCCGAGCCCACGCCAAAGCAGGCCAAGCCGGAGAAGCCGGCCAAGCCCAAGGGTGAGCAGGCCGAGCCCAAGCCTGAGGACGAGGCCAAGACGAAGGGCGAGGGCAAACCCAAGGGCGAGCAGCAGGCGAAGGGGGGCGAGGGCCAGGGCCAGGCCCAGCCCAAGGGCGAGGGCAAGGCCAAGGCCAAGCCAGCCGAGCCCGCCCCGCCCGAGGAGAAGGTCCCGCCCCGGCTGAAGGAGCGATATTACTCCGAGATGCTGCCGGCATTGATGAAGCAATTTGGCTACCGCACGGTGATGCAGGCTCCCCGTTTGGAGAAGGTGGTGCTGAACATGGGGGTGGGGGCGGCTATCCAGGATGCGAAGGCCCTGGAGGGGGCGATGAAGGACATGAGCATCATCAGCGGGCAGCGTCCCTGCATCACCCGCGCCAAGAAGTCCATCGCCCAGTTCCGCTTGCGCAAGGGGATGGCGGTGGGGTGCCGGGTCACGCTGCGGGGCGCCCGCATGTACGAGTTTCTGGACCGCCTGTTTAGCGTGGCGCTGCCCCGCATCCGGGACTTCCGGGGGCTGCCGGCACGCTCGTTCGATGGGCGGGGCAACTACACGGTGGGAATCCGGGAGCAGTTGATTTTTCCGGAGATCAACGTGGAGCAGACTGACCGGGTGCGGGGCATGGACATCACCATTGCCACCACTGCCCGCAGTGATGAGGAAGCGCGCGCGCTGCTGACCATGATGGGGCTGCCGCTGCGCGAATCGTAAGTTGGAGGCCAACACGTGGCGAAGAAGGCGTTAGTGCTCAAGAGCCAGCGGACCCCGAAATTTGCGGTACGCCGATACAACCGCTGCCGGATCTGCGGCCGGTCCCGGGCATACTTCCGCAAGTTCGGGTTGTGCCGCATCTGCCTGCGCAGCATGGCCAGCCAGGGGCTGCTGCCTGGCGTGACCAAGTCCAGCTGGTAGAGAGTAGGAGAGATTAGATGCCGGTTACGGATCAGATTGCGGATATGCTCACCCGCATTCGGAATGCCGGGCAGGCCCGGCACGAGCAGGTGCTGGTGCCCGCCTCCCGGATCAAGGAGGAGATTGCCCGCATCCTGAAGGCGGAGGGCTACATCCAGAAGTACGAGCGCGTGGATGACCCCGCGTACCCCGGGCAGGGAGCCCTGCGGGTCACCCTCAAGTATGGGGCGCGGCGGGAGCCGGTGATTGCCGGAATCAGCCGCGTGAGCAAACCCGGCTTGCGCGTCTATGCGCGGCAGCGGGCGATCCCGCGGGTGCAGGACGGCCTGGGGGTGGCGATCGTCTCCACCAGCAAAGGGGTAATGAGCGATCGCGAAGCGCGCCGTCAGGGTGTGGGCGGCGAAGTGCTCTGCTACGTGTGGTAGCGAGCGACAGGAGGAGCGTAGATGTCTCGCGTGGGCAGAATGCCCATTCCCATCCCCAGCGGGGTGGAGGTGGCAATAGAGAGCGGCTCGGTCACAGTGAAGGGGCCGAAGGGCACTCTGAGCCGGAGCGTGCCCGCCGATATTACCTTGCGCCAGGAGGACGGTCGGCTGCTGGTAGAGCGCCCGAGTGACGCCCGGCAGCATCGGGCGTATCACGGGCTCACCCGCGCCCTGGTCGCCAATATGGTGCAGGGGGTGACGGAGGGCTTCAGCAAGGTGTTGGAGGTCTACGGGGTGGGTTACCGCGCCCAGAAGCAGGGGGACAAGATCACCCTACAGATCGGCTTTAGCCATCCCGTGGAGGTGGACCCGCCCCAGGGGCTGAGCCTGGACCTGCAGACCTTCACTCCCACCGGAGAGAACAACTACCTGGCCAGCCGGATCACGGTGTCTGGTATCGACCGCGAGCAGGTTGGCCTGCTGGCTGCCAAGATCCGAGCCATCAAGAAGCCGGAGCCCTATAAGGGCAAGGGCATCCGCTACGCGGGCGAGGTGGTGAGACGTAAGGCCGGCAAGGCTGCCAAGTCCGGCAAGAAGTAACGAGCAGGAGCCATCAGTGGACACCAAGACGAAAAATGCAATGAAAGCGCGACGCCACCAGCGGGTGCGCAAGCGGGTGGCCGGCACGGGCGAGCGCCCGCGGCTGGTTGTCTTTCGCAGCCTGCGCCATATCTACGCCCAGGTGGTGGACGACACCGCCGGCCGCACCTTGGCCGCGGCCTCCAGTTTGGAAGCCGGCTTCCGGGGCGTGCAGCGCGGCGACAACGTCACCGGGGCCGCCCAGGTTGGGCGGCGGCTGGGCGAGCGGGCGCGCAGCCTGGGCATCGCCAAGGTGGTGTTTGACCGGGCCGGGTACCTGTACCACGGCCGGGTGAAGGCGCTGGCCGAGGGCGCCCGAGAAGCCGGGCTGGAGTTCTAATGACGACCGGGGCGGTGGTTCGCCCCGACTGTAAACGCAGGGGGTTCTCATGCCGAAGATAGATGTCTCCGCCCTCACCTTGGAGGAGCGGGTGGTCGCCCTGAACCGGGTGCAGAAGGTGCACCGGGGCGGGCGCGCCCTGCGCTGGAACGCGCTGGTGGTGGTGGGCGACCAGAACGGCCTGGTGGGAATTGGGCTGGGCAAGGCAAACGAGGTTTCCGACGCCATCCGCAAGGGGGCCGAGGATGCCCGCAAGAACATCATGCAGGTGCCGCTGTTCGAGGGCACCCTGCCCCACGCCATCACCTCCGACTTTGGGGCGGCCCGGGTCATGCTCAAGCCGGCCGGTCCTGGCACCGGGGTGATCGCGGGCGGTGCGGTGCGGGCAATCATGGAGATGGCGGGCGTGCGCAATGTGCTCACCAAGTCGCTGGGCTCGGCCAATCCCATCAACATCGCCCGTGCCACCGAGACCGCGCTGCGCGGCCTGCGCACCGCCCAGGAAGTGGCGGCGCTGCGGGGCAAGCAGGCGCACGAGTTGGGCGTGCGGGCGGCACTCATCACGGCGCCGGCGGCGCCGGCGGAGGAGGCGGAGGCGTAATGGCGGGCAAACTCAAGGTCAAGTTGGTACGCAGCATGATCGGGTGCCCCCAGGACCAGCGCCAGACCGCGCGCTCACTGGGGCTGACCCGGATGCAGAAGACGGTCACCCACGACGACACTCCCCAGATTCGGGGCATGATCTTCAAGATCAAGCACCTGGTAAGCGTAGAGGAAGCGCCGCCGAGCGGCACTTGAGGTGGGGACCGTAAACGGGATATAATTATCATCTGTGCCAGGCCCGGAGGGCCTGGGTTTCACGTGTGGGCCGGGGCGCGGCCCGGAGGAAGAGTTCGATGAAGATAGGCGAGTTAGCGGGCCCAGTGGGCGCCAGGCACGCGGCCAAGCGGGTGGGGCGGGGCATCGGCTCCGGCCATGGCAAGACCAGCACCCGCGGGCACAAGGGGCAGAAGGCCCGGGGGTCGGTGCGGCCCGGCTTTGAGGGCGGCCAGACTCCGCTGCAGCGGCGCATGCGCAAGTTGCGGGGGATCAGCAAGACCGCCTATCCGCAGGGCATCTTTCGCAAGGAATATGCAGTGATCAATCTGGGCCAGCTCGCGCGCTTTGCCGCCGGGGAGACTGTCACCCCGGAGCGCTTGGTGGAAGCGGGTGTGATCGACGCGGTGCACTCCGGGCTGCGGGTACTGGGCGAGGGCGACCTTACCAAGAGTCTGACCGTACACGCGCACCACTTCTCCAAGAGTGCGCAGCAGAAACTGGAAGCGGCGGGTGGCACTGCCACCGTACTTGAGACCAGGAGGGGGCCGGCCAGAGGCTGAGCCGCCATGGGGGCGATATGTTCGAATCGCTGTCAGCGCTAAAGAACGCGTTCAAACTGCCGGACCTGCGTAACCGCATCTACTACGTGGGTCTGATGTTTGCCGTCTTCGTGCTAGGGATTCACATCCCGGTACCCAATATTGACCGGGCGGCGATGAACCGCCTGTTTGACCAGAGCCTGGGGCTGCTGGGGTTGTTTGACGTCTTCTCCGGCGGGGCCCTGCGCAAGTTCTCCATCTTTGCCATGAGCATCACCCCCTACATCAACGCCTCCATTATCTTCCAGTTGCTGGGGATGGCCTCACCGACCATCCAGGGCTGGGCCAAGGAGGGGGAGGCCGGGCGCCGGCGCATCGGCATGTGGACCCGTTACCTGACCATTGCCCTGGCCCTGTTCCAGGCTGGCGGCCTGTCGTGGGTGCTCTACCGGCAGCGTATTATCCTGGTGGACCACCCGCTGCAATTGCTGCCCATCGTGTTCACCCTCACCGCGGGCACCTGCTTCCTGATGTGGATGGGCGAGCAGATCACGGACAAGGGCATCGGGAACGGGGTCTCCTTGATCATTTTCGCGGGCATCATGGCCCGCATGCCCTATGACGTCAGCAAGACCATGGAGGCGGTGAAAGGCGGCGCCTTCGGCTACTGGCAGGTGGGGCTGCTGGTTGCCTTCTTTGTGGCTACCATTGCGGGCATCATCTACATCCAGCAGGGGCAGCGCAAGATCCCGGTGCAGCATGCCAAGCGGGTGATCGGCAACCGGGTGTATGGGGGCACCAGTTCCTACCTGCCGCTGCGGGTGAATACCGCAGGCGTGATCCCCATCATCTTTGCCATCTCCGTGGCCCTGTTCCCCATGACCATCGTGGGCTTCCTGCCGCAGTCGGCGCCCTGGACGCTCACGATCAAGGACTGGGTGAACCGGCTCTCGCCGGGCGGGTCGTGGCTCGGTTCCGGGCTCTACTTCCTGCTGGTGATCGGCTTCACGTATTTCTACACCGCGGTCACCTTCAACGTGCCGGACGTGGCCGACAACCTGAAGCGGTCAGGCGGCTACATCCCGGGCATCCGCCCGGGCAAGCCCACCACGGACTATCTGGACCGGGTGCTGACCCGCATTACCCTGGCGGGCGCTATCTTCCTGGGTGTCATTGCCCTGCTGCAGTACTACGTGCCCGACATCACCGGGGTGAGCACCTTCAGCCTGGTCGGCGGCACCTCGCTGCTGATCGTGGTGGGGGTGGCCCTGGAGACCATGCAGCAGATCGAGGCGCACCTGGTGATGCGCCACTATGAGGGCTTCATCAAGTAAGAGGCAAGAGGAATCCGACCCATGCGCGTGGTGCTGTTTGGGCCGCCGGGCGCCGGTAAGGGCACCCAGGCGGGAGTGCTAAAGGAGAAACTGGGCATCCCCCACATCTCTACGGGGGACATGCTGCGGGAGGCGGTGCGGGAAGGCACTCCCCTGGGGCAGGAAGCCCAGGGATACATGAACCGGGGTGAATTGGTTCCCGACGAGTTGATCCTGCGCATGATGGAGGAGCGGCTGCGCCGGCCGGACACCGAGCGCGGCTTCATCCTGGACGGCTTTCCACGCACGGTGGCCCAGGCGGAAGCACTGGACGCGCTATTGGACCGGCTGAACATGCGGCTGGACGCGGTGATTGACCTGCAGGTGCCCGAGGAGGAATTGGTGCGTCGGCTCTCCGGGCGGCTGGTATGCCCGGGGTGCCAGGCCATCTACCAGGCGCAGAGCCGCCCTCCCAGGGTGGCGGGGAAGTGCGATGCCTGCGGCGGCGAGGTGATCACTCGCCCGGATGACCGCCCGGAGGCAGTGCGGAACCGGCTGGTGGTGTATGCGCGGCAGACGGAGCCGCTGATCGAGTACTACCGCAAGCAGGGCCTGCTCCACTCGGTGGACGGTACCATCGGACCGGAGCGGGTGTGCGAGCAGATTGCCAAGATCATAGGAGCGTAGGGTGAAGCAGGCCCGCCGGGCGCGGCGGCGCTCGCCCGAGGTGATACTCAAGAGCGAGCGCGAGATTGCCGCGATGCGCCAGGCGGGACGCGTGGTAGCCACCGTGCTGGCCCGGCTGGCGGCCGCGGTGGCCCCCGGGGTGCGGACCGCAGACCTGGACCGGTTGGCCGAGCAGACGGCGGAGGAACTGGGGGCCATCCCCTCCTTCAAGGGCTATAACGGTTACCCGGCCAGCATCTGCGCCTCGGTGAACGACGAGGTGATTCACGGGATACCCGGCCCGCGGGTGTTGCGGGAGGGTGACCTGGTGGGGCTGGATTTCGGCGCCATTCTCGAGGGGTGGCAGGCGGATGCCGCGGTGACGGTGCCGGTGGGGCAGATAGCGCCCGCGGCCCGACACCTGCTGCAGGTGACGCGGGAGGCCCTATACCGGGGCATCGCGCAAGCGCGGGAAGGGCGGCAACTCTGCGACATCTCGGCTGCGGTGCAGACGCACGTCGAGCGTAATGGGTACTCGGTGGTGCGGGAGTTGGTCGGGCACGGCATCGGGCGGGAAATGCACGAGCCGCCGCAGATTCCCAACTTCGTGGAGGGTGCGAGCTGCCTGGAGTTGCGGACAGGGATGACCCTGGCTATCGAGCCGATGGTGAATGCGGGCACCGAGGAAGTGACGCTGGACGCGGACGGCTGGACGTTCCGGACCCGGGATGGCAGCCTGTCAGCGCATTTTGAGCATACGGTCGCGGTTACGGCAGGGGGCCCGGTCATCCTGACCCAGCCCTGACCGCCCGGAGGAAGTGAGTGGCGTCTAAGGAAAAGCCGATCGAGGTGGAAGGGGTGGTGAGTGAGTCCCTGCCCAACGCGATGTTTCGCGTGAAGTTGGAGCAAGGGCACCAGATCCTGGCCCACATCAGCGGCAAGATGCGGCAGCACTATATCCGCATTCTGCCCGGGGACCGGGTGTTGGTGGAGTTGTCACCCTACGATCTGACCCGCGGGCGCATCGTGTACCGGTACAAGTAGGCCTGTCGGCCTGGGAGATTGGGATGAAAGTGCGAGCATCGGTAAAGAAGATCTGCGACCGCTGCAAGATCATCAAGCGCGAGGGCAAGGTGCGGGTGATCTGCGAGAACCCCAAGCACAAGCAGGTGCAGGGGTAGCGCGAGGGAGGATGTGCATTGGCAAGGATAGCAGGGGTTGATCTACCCCGGGACAAGCGAGTGGAAGTCGCCCTGACGGCGATCTACGGGGTTGGCCTCAGCCGAGCGCGCGAAACCCTGGCGAATGCGAACGTGAACCCCGACACCCGGGTGCGGGACCTCACCGAGGAAGAAGTGGGGCGCCTGCGCGAGATCGTGGAGAAGAACTACCGGGTGGAGGGCGATCTGCGCCGGGAGGTGACTGCGAGCATCAAGCGGCTGATCGAGATCGGCACCTACCGCGGGCTACGCCACCGGCGCGGCCTGCCGGTGCGGGGCCAGCGCACCAGCACCAACGCGCGCACCCGGAAGGGGCCCAAGCGCACGGTAGGCGTGCGCCGCAAGAAGTAGCATTGGGGCATAGGGAGGACCAATGGCCAGAAAGACAGCCAAGCCGAGGAAAAGAGAGCGCAAGCAGGTGGCGTACGGCAATGCCTACGTGAAGTCCACCTTCAACAACACCATCGTCTCCATCACGGACAAGAAGGGAGAGGTCGTCTCCTGGTCCAGTGCGGGGTCGGTGGGCTTCAAGGGGACCAAGAAGGGCACCCCCTTTGCGGCTCAGCTTGCCGCGGAGACCGTGGCCCGTAAGGCCATGGACTCGGGCATGAAGCGGGTGGACGTCTACGTCAAGGGCCCAGGCAGCGGCCGGGAAACCGCCATCCGCTCGCTGCAGTCCGCGGGGCTGGAGGTGGCCAGCATTCATGACGTCACTCCCATCCCGCACAACGGCTGCCGGCCGCCCAAGCGCCGCCGCGTGTAGCGGCCACGGAACCGGAGGAAGGAAATAGATGGGACGATACACTGACGCACGATGCCGCCAATGTCGGCGGGAGGGGGTACGGCTGTACCTGAAAGGTGCGCGCTGTTTCACCCCCAAGTGCGCGATTGACCGGCGGGCCTATGCTCCCGGGATGCACGGCCAGCTGCGTAAGAAGGTGAGCGACTACGGCCTGCAGCTGCGCGAAAAGCAGAAGGTGCGCAAGATTTACGCCGTCAACGAGCGGCAGTTTGGCAACTACTTCGCCGAGGCAGAGCGCCTGCAGGGGGTCACCGGCGAGATGCTGCTGCAGTTGTTGGAACGGCGGTTGGATAACGTGGTGTACCGGATGGGCTTTGCCAGCAGCCGCAGCCAAGCGCGCCAGTTGGTGGGCCACGGCCATTTCCAGGTGAACGGTCGCAAGACCACGATCCCCTCGTACCAGGTACGGGCGGGCGATGTGGTGGAAGTGCGTGCCGGCAGTCGCAATGTGGCTGCGATCCAGGATAGCGTGGCTGGCGGCGGGCGGCGTACGCCCTCCTGGGTGGCAGTGGAACCGGAAGCGCTCAAGGGCACGGTGCTGTCCCTGCCCCGGCGCGATGAGATTGATACCGAGGTAGCGGAAAACCTGATCATCGCCTACTACTCCCGGTAGAGTGCCGGAGCGGCGAGCACTGTCCTGCTGGCCGGGGGGGCTGCACTGGCTCAGTCGCGGCAGAGGGCAAGGAGCGTTGTGATGCTGATAGATACCCTGAATCCGAAGATCGAACGGCTGGATAACGGGGAGGATCCTAAGTACGGCAAGTTCATGGTCGAGCCGCTGGAACGGGGTTACGGCACCACCCTGGGCAACGCCCTGCGGCGGGTGCTGCTCTCCTCCATCCGCGGTGCGGCCGTTACCAACGTGCGCATCCAGGGGGTGCTGCACGAGTTCCAGACCATCCCCGGGGTGGTCGAGGACGTAACCGAGTTGCTGCTAAACCTGAAGGAACTGGCGATCAAGATCGTGGATACGGGCGAAGGGCTCACCCCAACCGAGGGGCCCTATACCCTGCGCCTGGAACGCCGGGGGGCGGGCGAGGTGACCGCGGCGGACATCGAGTGTCCGCCCGAGGTGGAGATCATCAACCGGGACCTGCACATCGCCACCCTGGACGGGGAGGAGACTGCCCTTTCCATGGAGATGGAGGTGGGTACCGGCTCGGGCTACGTGACGGCGGAGGAACATGACCGCACGGGGCAGACCATCGGGACCATCCCGGTGGACTCGATCTTCACGCCGATCCGGCGGGCGGCCTTCCGGGTGGAGCCCACCCGGGTGGGCGGCCTGACCGACTTCGACCGGCTGGTAATGGAAGTGAGCACCAACGGCACCATCTCGCCCAGCGACGCAGTGAGCGAGGCGGCCAAGATCCTGGATCGCTACCTGATCCTGTTCTTTGACTTCAGCGAAGAGGGAATCGGGATGGCCGAGGCCCAGGAGGCGGGCAGCGGGCATCAGCAGGTGATGGATCTGCGGGTGGATGACCTGAACTTCTCGGTGCGCACGCTGAACTGCCTGCACCGGGAGGGGATCGGCACGGTAGGGGAGTTAGTGGAGAAGTCCGACGCCGACCTGATGAGAATCCGCAACTTCGGCCGCAAGTCGCTGAGCGAGGTGAAGGAGAAACTGGCGTCGCTGGGGCTGGCCCTGCGTGAGGAGGGCGGCTTCGGGGAGTTTGAGGGCGAAGAAGAGGCGGAGTTCGAGGAGTAGACTGTGAGACATAAAGTCGCCGGGCGGCGATTTGACCGCCCCACCGATCAGAGAATGGCCCTCTTGCACGGGCTGGTGACCGCCGTGCTCTGGCACGGCAGCATCGAGACCACTGAGGCCAAGGCCAAAGAGGCCCGGTCGCTGCTTGAAAAGATGATCACCCGGGCGCAGACCCCGGACCTGCATTCCCGCCGCATGGCGCGCCGGGTCATCAATGACGAGCGGCTGGTGAAGCGCCTCTTCGACGTGATTGCGCCCATCTACAAGGATCGCCCCGGGGGGTACTCCCGGGTGACCCGGCTGGGCTTCCGGCGGGGGGATGCCGCGCCCCTGGCCAAGTTGGAGTTGGTGGACTTCCCCAGCAAGTAGTTGGGCGGCCGGGATGAGATGCGTAACCTCAGGCTGCTGGTGGAATACGACGGTACCGATTACTGCGGATTCCAGCGCCAGCCCGAGGCGCCCACCATTCAGGGGGTGCTTGAAAACCGATTAGAGCGGCTGCTGGGCGAGCCGGTGCGGGTGATCGGCGCGGGCCGCACCGACGCCGGGGTGCATGCCCTGGGGCAGGTGGTGAACTTCCACACCGCCAACCCGATCCCGGTGGACCGGGTGCCGGTGGCGCTGAACAGCCTGCTTCCGCGTGGCATCGTGGTGAAGAGGGCGGAGGAGGCGCCGGAGGGGTTCCACGCCCGGCGGAATGCCCGGAGCAAGCGGTATCAGTACACCGTGCTCAACCAGGAGCAGCCCTCGGCAATCCTGGGCCGCTTTTGCCTGGTGCAGCCGGGGCCGCTCTCGGCCGAGGCCATGCAGCAGGCGCTGGCGCTGCTGGTGGGACGGCACGATTTCTCGGCCTTTCAGGCGGCAGGGAGCAGCGCCCGCAGCCCGGTGCGCACCGTGCAGCGGGCGGTGTGCCGGCGGGTGGGGCGGTTTGTGCTGCTGGTGGTGGAGGCCGATGGCTTCCTCTACCAGATGATGCGGATCATGGCCGCGGTGGCCCTGGAAGTGGGCACCGGGCGGCGGCCACCGGAATGGGCAGGCCAAGTGCTGGCGGCCGGAGGGCGAGTGGGCGGCCCGGCCCCCCCGCAGGGGCTGTGCCTGATGAAGGTGAGATACCAGCCGGGCGAGCCGGCATTGAGGAAGGAAATCGGGGAGCGATGAAGACATACAGCGCGAAACCGGCGGAGGTCAGCCGCAAGTGGCTGCTGGTGAATGCCGAGGGGATGGTGCTCGGCCGGTTGGCAAGCCAAGTGGCGGCGCTGCTGCGTGGCAAGCACAAGCCCATCTACACTCCACACGTGGATACGGGCGACCACGTGATCATCGTGAACGCCGATAAGGTGGTCATGACGGGGAAGAAGGAGACCGACAAGATGTATTACCGGCACTCCGGCTATCCCGGCGGCTTCAAGGCCACCCCTTACGGCGAGCTGATGGCCAAGCGTCCCGAGGACGTGGTGCGCATGGTAGTAAAGGGGATGCTGCCCCACAACACCCTGGGCAAGCTGATGCTGCGCAAGTTGAAAATCTACCGCGGCGGGGAGCACCCCCACGAGGCGCAGCGGCCCGAGCCCATTACCCTGGAAAAGTAACGTCGAGGTGGAGCACGTGGAAGGTACCAGATACTATGGAACCGGCCGCCGCAAGAATGCGGTAGCCAAGGTGTGGCTGGTAGAGGGGGAAGGGGAGTTCACGGTCAACGGCAAGCCGCTGGCGGACTACCTGGGCCGCGCCACGCTGGAAATGCAGGTGCGGGAGCCCTTTGAGGCCACCCAGACCACCGGCCGCTTTGCGGTGCGGGCGGCGGCGGTGGGTGGCGGCATCGCCGGCCAGGCCGGGGCGCTGCGGCACGGCATCGCGCGGGCGCTGGTCGCCTATGACGAGGCGCTGCGCTCGCCGCTGCGGCGCGGCGGCTTCCTTACCCGGGACGCCCGGATGAAGGAGCGTAAGAAATACGGCCGCAAGCGGGCCCGGCGCGGGTTCCAGTTCTCCAAGCGCTAAGTCCGGGCTCCACCGGCTGTTCTGCCTGCCGCACAAGCGGGGGCCAGTGCCCCCGCCCTGGAAGGAGGAGAGCGCCGGCTGGGAGAAAACATGGAATAGTCATTACTGGCTGCCCACCGGCAGCCAGTTCCATGTCTCAGGAGGGCTGGCGTGAGGGCACGTCATCTCCTGGTCTCCGTGACCCTGGTGGTCCTACTGCTCGGTCTCAGTATAGTATGCCGGGCCACCGTGGACTATGAAATCTACTCGGTTGCCGAAGGCGATACCCTGGCCTCCATCGCCACCCGCTTCGGGGTCACCGCCGACCGTATCTGTGAGATGAACGGGATCTCCCCCAGTGAGCCGCTACGCCCGGGGCGGTCGTTGGCCATCCCCATCACTGCCAAGCCTGAGGCCGCGCCTGCCAACAGGCTGCCGAGCCCGATCAAGGCTACCCGCAAGAACGGCAGCATTATCGGGTACCTGGGCAGCGTTACCGCCGATCAGGCGGCCATCACCACCAGGGCGGGCGCCGGTGACACCCTGTACAAGGTGAAGCAGGATACCCAGTTGCTGGTGGTGGACGAGAAGGGCGAGTATTACGGGGTGCTGATGGTGGATTCGAGCACGGGCTGGGTGCCCAAGCGCCACCTCAGGGTGCAGCCGGTGGAGTTGGCGGCCACCCCTGCCCAGGCCACTGCGGTCAATGACGCTGATCCGGCCACCACCTACATGGCCGGGCGGCCGGAGGTGGTGCAGGAGGCCTACCGCTACTGGGGCACTCCCTATAAACTGGGCGGGCATCTGCCCTACAATGTGGACTGTTCGCTGCTGGTGCAGACGGCCTATGCCGCCTGTGGGCTGCGCCTGCCCCGCACGGCCGCCGAGCAATATGGGGTGGGGATGCCGGTCTATAGCGTAGCCGAGGCGTTGCCCGGTGACCGCCTCTACTTCGCCGGCCGTGATGGCCGCATCAGCCATACCGGATTGTACATCGGCAACAACCAGTTCATCCACGCCTCCGCGAGCAAGGGCTATGTAGGCGTGGATACCCTTACCGGCCGCTGGATCAACATGCTGGTGGGCATCCGGCGGTCGTAGCACCTCTCCCCCTCCTTCGTAGGGCAGGAGCTTGCTCCTGCCCCGCTGTCTTACTCCCTCTCCCCTCCGGGAGAGGGTTGGGGTGAGGCGGAGCCGTGCCCAGGGCCGGCCTTGGCTTGCCGCGGCATTGGCCGGTTGTCAAGCTGCAGGCCGGTTACCCTATCGGGGTAACCGGTAGGAAACGCAAATCGGCCTTGCTGAGCATGAAAGCGTCGAGAATTGCTTCATTTCCGTCTCGTTATGCCTCAGTTTTGCCTCACTCTTGCCTCAGAAATGCCTCCTGGGATGCCTGGCCCTTCACCGGGCTGGTGGTGGGTGGCGCATGGCTGGCTCTCGTGTATGCCGCGGCCGTTCGCTTGACCAGGGGTGGGGATGAAAAGGCGGTGGCCCGGGTGGCGGGCAAGCTCGCGCGCCTGGCCGCGTTATCATTGGTGCTGGGGCTCTTGGTCCTGGCGGTTCACATTCTGGTTACCGACTGAGCCAACGTAGGGGAGGGCATCATGAGACGGACAGTCGTGGTAGCGCTGGTGACGGGGGTGGTGCTGATCTGCGCCGGGGTGCTGTTCGCGGCCGCGGCTAAGGAGGGACCGCTCCAAGGATGGAGCGTTCGACGTAACGGTTACCGATGCCATGCCTGCCGCCGACAAGTGGCTCTCCAGCGGCAGCAGTCCCTGGCAGGTGAAGACGGTCTACGGCAAGCCCTTCTTGGTGCCCTGGGTTGTCAGCACCAAGGCAGGCACGCGCCAGGTCACCTTTCCGCTGGTTCAGGTGCCCTTCGTAGGGATGGGCACGGAGACCTGCTGCGGGTGTGGCGACGAAGGCTCGTGCGGGCGGGGCTGTGCGGTGGAGTGGTCGTACCGCGTTTCCCCGGCCGCCAGGCGCCCACGGGATTGGGGCCAGGTAGGCTACACCGTTTTCCCGGAGACTCTGATCGCGGGCCGGGAGAATAGGGTGACGGTCACCATCACCGCCCAGAGCGGGCGGCTGAACAAGGGCTACGTGCGGCTGCATCTCCAGCCCAAGCAGGATACCGCCACCGCCATGATTGTGCAGGTGCCCGCCGGCCTGCAGCAGCGGCGGTGTGGCTGCGGCGTTCTGTTGCTCGAGGGCAAGCTGGGCAGGCAGGCGCAAGCGCTGCAGGTGGTGCTGGGGGTAGTACCGAGCGCGCCCGGCCGGCTGGTGTTGCGAGACGTGATCCCAGCGGGGGGCGAGCTGGCGGGCCTGGTCTACCCCCGGGCCGCGGTCAAGCCCCAGCAGCAAGTCAACCGCACCGAGCGCACCACCGTGCAATACCTGGGGGACCTGACCTTCGAGGTAAGGGAGCCGTAGCCGCCTTCCAGGTCTGCCCAAGCAGGCCATTGTCTGACGGGGGCTTGACACGCGGGTGGTAGGTCCTTAGACTGTATGTGGTTGCAGTGTCAATCTGCGACAGAGGTCACCATGGCTTGGATCCGGGGGAGCATGGTGAATGGGGGAACCGGGCGCCTGGCCCGGCGCGGCTTGGCGTGCTGGCTCATCGTCGTCCTCCTGTTCTGCCTGTCTCCCATCTCGGTGCCTGCGTGCGGCGGCGACGCGGGTTGCTGTGCCGATGCCCAGGGGTGCTCATGCGGCGATGCCCGCCCCGCTGGTGGGGCAGCCGAGGCCCAGGCGGCCCCTGCGGCCAGCACTTGCGCTGGGGGCCAGTGCGCGTGCGCCGGGGCCGAGAGCACGCTGCCGCCGGTCCATCATGAGCAGCCTCTGGCCACCGAGTCCCAATGCTGCGGTGAGGGCGCGGATTGCCGCTCGCCCCAGGGTGGCGCCGCCGGCCTGATGGCAGCTCCGGCAGAGCAGGCAGACGACTGCCAGTGCACAGCTTCCGCCGCGGACCAGCCTCCCATTACCGCGTCCCCGCACGGCTTCGTGGCTGCCAGCAACCCCGCCGGTGCGGCCGTGGCAACGAGTACGCGAACCAGCGCAAGCCCGACTTGGCACGCAAGACCTATGAGCAGCTGATCAGGGAGTTCCCCGGCTCACGCGAGGCCGGCGCAGCTAAGAAGATGATCGAGATGAATGTGCTGGAGAGGCGGGAGGCCCATCCCAAGCCTCCGGGCAAGTAGCGGCAGGGTAGACTGGGGGGCCGGCCGACCGGGCCGCGCCCCCTCAAGCCGGGTTGTTCACACCCCTTCTCGTACGCAGGCATGCCAAGTTGCGCCGCTGGATCAATATGCTGGTGGGCATCCGGCGGTCGTAACCCCCTCTCCAATCGGGAGAGGGGTGAGGGGCTGCGCGCTCCACAGGCTGGCGTGCCTTCCCTACCCGCTCCCCACGAACAGCGGGATCACGTTCCCCATGCCGTGGCAGGCGGCCGCGGCGCAGACGCTACCGGTTTTCTCCCGCACCAGCCCGAAGATGAAGCCCGCCACCGTGGTGGGCATGGCCAGCGGCCAGTGGCCGGGGGCGCGAGCGCCAGGGAGTGCATGAGCCTGCTCCCTTCCTGCAGCCGTAGATTGGAGAATGTCAGGGGGTGAAGATAGGATAACAAGAGTTACATAGAGCGGAGGGGGGCTACTGTGCCCCCGATTTCTCCTGCGCCAGCATGCGGGCGTCGTACAGGCGCACTGCGGGCAGCCAGAGGGCGGCGGCGAGGGCGAGGTTGACTGCCAGCAGCACCAGCGCCCGCCAGTCGCTGCCGGTGCAGAGGAAGGCGCCCACGGGGGCGGGCAGGGTCCAGGGGACCGCGAGATAGGGCCGGGTCACCAGGTGGAAGTGGAAAGCAAGCCAGGCGGTGGTGGAGCAGAGCAGCGGCGTCAGGATGAAGGGCACGGCCAGGATGGGGTTCATCACCACCGGGGCGCCGAAGATGAGAGGCTCGTTGATGTTGAAAAGGGCGGGCACGGCCGCCACCTTGCCCACCGCCCGCAGCGCAGCCGAGCGGGCGCGCAGCATGAACCAGGGCGCCAGCAGCGCTGCCCCCGATCCCCCGAACCAGACGAACCAGATGTAGAACTCCCGGGGGGCGATGTGGGGGAGAGGTTGCCCGGCGGCCATCGCCGCGGCGTTGCTGATCTGCATTTCCAGCCACAGCGGGTGTACCACCGCCAGCAAGGCCACCGCGTGGATGCCCAGCAGCCAGAGCGCGCTGTCAATGAGTACGATCAGCAGGATGCCCGCCAGATTGTTGCCCACCAGCCCTTTCACCGGCGTCATGGCCCGGCCGAGCAGGGCAAAGACATCGACTCCCAGGACATGGAAGACGACCCAGGTGAGCGTGATCACGACAGCCGCGGGCGCAAGGGAGGATAGCGACCGGCTCACCGCGGGCGGCACCCCCTCGGGCAGGCGCAGCACCCACTTGCGGGCCACAAAAAGCCGTTGCGTCTCCACCGCGAAGAAGGCGAGGGCGATGCCTATGAAAAGCCCCCCTGTGCCGAGTTGGGACATGGGCAGCACCCAGGCGGGAGTAGCACCGGGGGCAGGCGCCAGTTTCACCGGCTGGCAGGCCACGACCAGCGCGCCCACGGCCAGCAGTCCGCAGGAGGTGGGGTCGAGCCGGTAGGCCCGGGCCAGGCTGGCGGCCACCCCGAAAGTGGCAAAGAGCGCCACCGCGCCGGTAGTGAGCACGAAGGGGAGCAGCAGGCGGCCCATCAGGTCGGGATGGCTTTCCAGCCAGCGGGCAAGCGGGGGAATGGGCGGCTGCCCGAGCAGCAGGAAGACACTCCCCACCAGCACCAGCGGCAGTGCGCCCACCACCCCGTCACGCACCGCCTGCAGGTGGCGCTGCTCGCCCAGGCGCAGGGCGAGGGGGGTGAGATGGCGTTCCACAAAGCCGTTGGGCATGGTAGGGGTATGTTCGCCGCGGGAGGGGGGTTGCCTCCAGGGGAACGAGGGAGTCCACGGCGGGGTGCTTCTACGAGGCAAGCATCTTGAGCAGCAATTGCGGCTTGTCGGTCTGGATGCCATCCACGCCCATGGCCAGGGCGCGGCGCATGCCCTCCTCGGTCTCGGTGGCGCCCATGATATCCACCCAGACCACCGCTCCCGCGGCGTGGGCCTCGGCGACCGCCCGCGCGTCCCATTCGCTCAGGTGCGAATCGAGCACCTCCGCGCCCAGTTCCTGTACCACGCTGGTGATGACTCCGGGGACGGTGAGCAGGTCGTCAAGCCCGGGCATGATGCGCAGCCCTGGCTCCAGGGCGCGCAGGGCCCGGAACTCCCGCACGCCCCCGTAGACCACGGTGTGGTCCACCAGGCCATAGCGGCGGAGCATCTGCACCAGCAGCGGCAGGGGGGCCTCTTTGAGGTCCAGGTACACCCCTATGCGGCCCTGACACAACTCCAGCGCCTCCTCGAAATAGGGCACGCGCTCGCCCGCAAACTCGGGGGAGAAATGGCTGCCGGCATCGAGGGCACGGATCTCGGCGGCGGTCAGGTCGGCGACCAGGCCGGAACCGTTGGTGGTGCGGTCTACTGCGCGGTCGTGCATGCAGACCAGGGCGCCGTCGCGGGTGGTGCGCACGTCCAATTCCACGTAGTCGCAGCCCAACTCGATCGCCTTGCGGTACGCCGCCAGCGTGCCCTCAGGGGCCAGGCTACTGGCACCCCGATGGGCGATCACCGCGACGGCATGCTGGACTCCAGGGGGCGGGCCGAGGGAACGCATGTGACCTCCTTCACCACACGAGCGTACCAATAACCACGATACGTGTCCGACTACCCTGCTTCCTGCCGGGATGGTGGATGCTATCATCGCGTGACCGTCACCAGGGAGGGGATCATGAGCGAGGATTTCACGGGCAAGGTGGTGCTGGTTACAGGCGCGGCCTCGGGCATTGGGCGGGCCACTGCGCTGGAGTTTGCCCGCCAGGGAGCCAACCTGGTGATCGCCGACGTCACCGAAGACGCGCTGGGCGAGGTGGCGCGCGCGATCGGGGAGATGGGGCGGCAAGTGATAGCCGCCCGCACGGACATCTCCTCGGATGAGCAGGTGCGGGCGCTGGTGGCGCGGACGATGGAGGAGTGGGGGCGGCTGGACTGTGCTGCCAACATCGCCGGGATCGAGGGGGAGATGGCCCCCACCGCGGAAACCAGTATGGCTAACTGGGATCGGATCACGGCCGTGAACCTGCGCGGCACCTGGCTATGCCTGCGCTACGAGATTCCGGCCATGCTCCAGGCGGGAGGGGGAGCAATCGTGAATATGTCCTCCGTCGCGGGGCTGGTGGGTTTCGCGGGCCTGCCTGCCTACAACGCCTCCAAGGGCGGGATCATTGCGCTCAGCCGCACCGCCGCCGTGGAATATGCGGCACGGGGGATCAGGGTCAACACCGTATGCCCCGGGGCCATCCGCACTCCCATGGTGGAGCGGGTGGTAGAGAGCCGCCCGGGCATGGACCAGGAATTAGTGCGGATGCACCCGTTAGGGCGGATAGGCGAGCCCGTTGAGGTGGCGCGGGCGGTGGTATGGCTATGCTCAGAGTCTGCGTCCTTTGTCACGGGCGTCGCTCTGCCGGTTGACGGGGGCTTCACCGCCCAGTAGGGGGGGCCGGGGCAGCGCGAAGGAGATGGTAGTACCCTCCCCCAGGGTGCTGTCAACCCAAATGCGCCCTCCGTGCGCTTCCACGAGCAGGCGGGCCATGTACAGACCCAGCCCTGTCCCCGTGCGGGCGGAGTAGGGCGGCTGGCCGACCGTCTCGTACTTGTCGAAGACGTGCGGCAGGCGCTGCGGGGGGACGCCGGCGCCATGGTCGCGCACGTGGGTGATCACCTCGCGCTCAGTGACCTCCCCGGTGATGGCGATGGGGCTGCCCGGGGGTGAGAACTTGAGCGCGTTGTCGAGTAGGTTGGAGAGCACGAGTTTCAGGTATTCGGGGTCCACCAGCACCTGCTCATCAGGCAGGTTGACCTGGACTCTGTCCGGCAGGTCGGGGTAATAGATCGCCATCTCGGTAAGCAGGTCACGAACCAGGCCCGCGAGCAACAGTGGCCGCGTGCGTAGTTGCAGCCGGCCCTCCTCCAACCGCCCCATACTGAGCAGGGTCAACACCAGCCGCGAGAGGGCATCCGCGCTGCGCCCGATGGCCTCCACCACCCGGGCGCGGTCCTCCTGGGGCAGGTCGGGCTGACGCAGCAGCCACGCCCCCGCGCGGATGGCGGTGGCCGGGTTGCGCAGTTCGTGCGCGGCAAAGGCCACGAACTCGTTGCGGAGGCGGTCGGTGGCCTCCAGCGCGGCGGCGCGGGCCTGCTCCCGGCCGAGCCGGCCCACCAAAAGCAGCGCGGCGACCACCAGCAGCAGCACCACCACGTCGACCACGAGCAAGACCGTCAGGCCTAACTCCCGCTGCTCGGCCTCGGAGGCGATCACCCCCTCCAGGCTGGCGGAGTAACCGGACCGGATCTCATTGACCAGACGTACCGTCTCCAGCGCCACGATCGTGGCTGCCTCCACCTGGCGGGGCTGAGGTGGGGTGGGCAGGGCGAGCACCACCCGGACATACCGCTCGTACTGCTGGCTGAGCCTGCCCTGCAGGGCGGCGTCGCGGGCGGTGGTGCGCAGGACGGGCGAGTTGGCGAGTTCCCGGAAGCGGGCCGCGCGCTTCAGGAAACTCTCCCGGGAGAAGGGTTGGTAGGGGCTCTTGGCTACCTGCAGCCGCTGCTCGTCGAGCACAAGATTGGCCTCAAGCATCGTGTCAATGACCCGGATAGCGTGGCTCTCAGTGAGCGTAATCCGGCTATGGCGTAGTTCCACCAGGTAGGAAGCGACGCTCAACCCGATCACCAGCACCGGGATGAGCAGCGTCACCGTAACAAAGAGCACTCGCAGCCCCGACCATCGCCGCATGCGCCACTCCGCCGCCTGAACGGGCACGGCCGTGTACACTCTACCGCCTATGCGTGGGGAGGTGGGGCCGGGGAAGCAGGGGCATTTGTCGCATACCCTCACACGGCTGGCGGCGCAGGCAACAGGCGCACGGAGCACTTGCCTTGACCGCATGATTTGCCCGGGCGAACATGGGTGCGTGAGCGACCGCGCATGCCAGGTGGCAGTGGTGGGGGCGGGCCCGGCGGGAATGACCGCTGGGGTCTACCTGGCGCGGGCGGCGGTGCCTACGGTAGTGATCACCCAGGATATTGGGGGCCAGGCGGCCTGGGGGCCGGAGATTGAGAACTACCTGGGTTTTCGTTTCATCAGCGGGGTGGAACTGGTGAACAAGTTCTATGAGCACCTTTCCCAGTTCCCGCAGATTCGGCAGGAGTTCGGGCGAGTGCAACGCGTGCGCCAGGAAGGGAACGACTTTGTGCTGGAGAGCGACGCCGGCGAGTGGCACACGCAGGCGGTAATCTGGGCGGCCGGGCGCTCCCCCCGCAAACTGGGAGTCCCAGGTGAGACCGAGTACCTGGGGCGAGGGGTCAGTTACTGCTCGACCTGTGACGGCCCGCTGTTTGCGGGCAAGCGGGTGGTGATTGCGGGCGGGGGCAACGCGGGCTTTGCGTCGGCGGTGCACCTGAAGGACGTCGCACAGGCCATTACCGTGCTCGAGGTACGTGACGAGGTGGCGGCCGATGCCGCCTACCAACGCCGCCTGGCAGAGGGCGGCAAGGCCCAAGTGCTCACCGGCACCCGCATCACGGCTATCCATGGGAACGGGGGCGGGGTGGCCGGGGTCAGCATCGAGAACGTGCACACGGGTGAGAAGCGGGAGCTGGATACCCAGGGGGTATTCGTGGAGATCGGCTCGCTACCCAACAGCGAACCGGTGGTGGACCTGGTGGAACTCAATGCAGTGCGAGAGATCATGATCAACTGCCGCACGGAGACCCGCACCCCGGGCTTGTTTGCCGCGGGAGATGTGACCGACGTGCCCAGCAAGCAGATCATTGTCGCCGCCGGGGAGGGGGCCAAGGCTGCCCTTGCGGCGGCCGACTACCTGGTAAGGAAGGACTGACCATGGCCGAAGCCGCTACCAAGACCGTCAAGTTATTCTCACTACCCACCTGCCCCGACTGCATCCAGGCGAAGCGCTGGTTGCAGGCCAAGGGGATCGCCTTTGAGGACAAGAGCGTGGAGACCCCCCAGAATCTGGAGGAGTTGCGCAATACCTACCACCGCATGGCGGTGCCCACGCTGGTGATTGATGGGCAGGTGTTCGTGGGATTCACCAACAACCGCGCCAAGATCATGGAGGCGCTGGGAGTGGGGGAGTGAGCGCAGCCGGGGGCCTGGCTCGCCTGTGGGCCAGGATTGAGGAGGTCAAGCAGTTCCTGCCCGACCAGATCCCCTTCATCGTGCTCTTCAGCACCGAGCGCAGTGAGACCAGCGTGATGTGCCTGGAGCCGGAGCAGGCCACCCCGCGCTCGGTGCATGAGACTTCCGACCAGGTGCTGTACGTGGTGGAGGGGCAATGCACGCTGCTGGTGGGCGACCAAGAGGTAGAGGCCATGGCCGGCACGGTAGCGCTGGTGCCTGCGGGTTGGGAGCATCAGGTGCAGAACACCGGTGGGGAGCGGCTTACGGTGCTTTCCGTGCATGCGCCACCGGTGGGCTGAGGTGGAACCGGGCGCCTACGCGTGCGGTCCTAACAGGGACAGGCGTGGGGGCTATTGGAGACACGCCCTGGGCCCGGCGCGGGCCGCGGGCTGCTAAGGTTGCGGGGTAGGCGCAGGAGAGTGGGGTACATGTTGAGCAGGCTGGTGGCGGCAGCAGTGTACCTGGCAGCGCAGCACCCATGGTTGTGCCTGGGAGCAGGGATCGCCTGCTGCCTGCTCTCTGCTGTATGCTTCGAGTTACTGCTCTCCGACCGTGCGGTGGGCCGGCGGCAGGTTAGCATGCAGCCGGCGGCGCCAGCCGAGCCCCAGGAAAAGCGTTGGCGGCAGGCGGCGTGAGCGACAGGCGGGGGATTCACTGAGGGGAGGAACGGGATGAAGCGAGTATTGCAGATGCTGGGCCTGGTGGCGCTGGGTGCCGCGCTGGGCATGCTGTTTGCGCCTGCCACAGGGCGCCGCAGCCGGGCGCTGATCAAGGACAAGTTGACCAAAGCGGGGCACCGGGTGGCAGACTACAGCACGAGCACCGCCAGGCACGTGCGCAACAAGGCCAAGGGCTACTACCACGATGCGTTGAGCATGGTGCGTCGTCGCTCGGAGCAGGCTGCTGAAAAGGCCCGTGAGGCGCAGGAGCGAGAGCATAAGGAACGGGCCGCGTAACCGTGCCTGGACCGGGACTGCTCACTCCTCGGTGATCTGGAGTCCTTTGCGGGCGATGGTAAAGGGGATGTGCCGGGCGCCGTTGGCGACCAGCGCCTGGATTACCTCCTGGCGGCGGTCGGGAGGGGTGACGGTGATCATGCACCCGCCACCGCCAGCGCCGCAGATCTTGCTGGCCAG
>Ga0315298_1002543_pt1 | contig 30786 bp, 26 predicted proteins | sample WHS_1_MG_FD_203077 | JGI IMG/M metagenome (GOLD analysis project Ga0315298, IMG submission 203077) | Extremophilic microbial mat communities from Washburn Hot Springs, YNP, Wyoming, USA - WHS_1_MG | ecosystem: Environmental > Aquatic > Thermal springs > Hot (42-90C) | place: USA: Wyoming... | reverse complement strand
CTCGAAAGTGGCAACATAATCTCTTCATTGCTCTCTGCAGGCTCATAAGGCTTCGGCTGCAAAAACGAGCAGACTGCAATCGCAATCGACGTACAGGCAAGTATACCTATCAAAAGCCCCAGTTTAATCTTGCCTCTATTCAAAGACCATGCCTAAAAACAATATAGAACATTTTAGCTGAAACCTTTTACTTCCTTATATGCACGCAAAAAGCCTGCTTCTTCTCTTAACATATGTTTTAAAAGGTATGCATAAGAATTATTATCGACTTTTTATTATTATAAAAAATCAGTGATACGCCACGCAAGTGAGGATTACATGTGCAACTCGACAAGAAATCGATGATTAAGGAGGCGATCCGGCTCCTCCATGCTGGAGTGCAACCAGAGAAGGTTAAGGAACAGTTCAGACAGGTTCTGGAAAGCATGGACTCGCTTGAAATCGCAAAGATCGAGGAGGAACTTGTGAAGGAAGGCCTTAAGCGTGAAGAAATGCAGAAACTTTGTGATGTGCATTTAGCCTTGTTCAGAGACCAACTTGAAAAACAGCCCGTGAAGGTTGCGCCAACCCGGCCCATCAAAGTCTTAATGGAGGAACACCGTATAATGCTGCAGTTAGCTGAACAGCTCACCACGCTTGCGAGCAAGCTTCTCAGGATAAATGATGAAACCTACGCGCAAGAAGAGCTACATCAAATCTTTCATATAGCCGGCGAACTGGGCAACTCTGAGAAACATTATCTTCGAGAGGAAAACGTGCTTTTTCCATTAATCGAAAAGCACGGAATTACGGAGCCGCCTGCGATCATGTGGATGGAACACGACCAAATAAGAGAGCGAAAGAAGAAGCTGCTCACCGCGTTGAAAAATCGCGAACAACTCGGCTTTAAAGCATTTAAGGAGCAACTCTGGGAAGACGCAAAAACTCTGCTGAACACGCTTACTAACCATTTTTACAAAGAGAATAACATACTATTTCCCACCGCGTTGAACGTTGTAACAGCGGTTGAATGGTCTCAGGCGAAGGAAGAATTCGACGAAATCGGCTACTGCAGTTTTACCCCGAAGGAGCTGACTGTTACCGCTCCGGTGAACGTTAAACCAGCCTCCACAACGCAGCAGGCAGGCCTAATACAGTTCGAAACAGGAAGCTTAACGCTGGAACAGCTTGAAGGAATTCTTGAAACACTTCCTGTAGACATAACCTTCGTGGATGCCGAAGACACCGTCAGATACTTCAGTAGGTCTGACCGACGAATTTTTGTGCGGTCCAAAGCCGTAATCGGCAGGAAAGTGCAGAACTGTCACCCTGAAAAAAGCATCCACATAGTGAACAGGATAATTGAATCCTTTAAAGCTGGAGAAAAAAATGTTGCTGAATTCTGGATAAACCTCCACAACAGACTCGTATACATCCGATACTTTGCAGTGCGTAATCGAAACGGGAAATACCTCGGAACTCTTGAGGTTTCACAAGACGTGACCAGCATAAAGACTCTCGAAGGCGAAAAACGCTTGCTGGACTGGGAAGCCTAATGAACCTTTTGTTTGGCTGTTACGGTAATTCCACTTGGCGCTGCTCGCAAACTAAACGGTTCCACGCGAACCTACCTGTTTTTCGAAGGCGCCGAGGGAATAAAACTTGGCGTGAAATCTGCGAAGTCCAGCAAAGAGGCGAGGAGCGATCCAATGAGTGAAACGCCTACTGTGAAGTTGACGCTTATAAAGGGCTACCGTTTCAACGTTGAATTCGACGAGAAAAAGCTTCCAAAATTGATCGTTGACGAATTGCCACCCATAGGTGAAGGGGCAGGACCAAATCCAACACGACTTTTAGCTGTTGCCGTCGGACACTGCTTGAGCTCAAGCCTGCTGTACTGTCTTGACAAAGCGCGCATCCGCGTAAGAGCTCTTGAAACTCTCGTAAAAGCGCACTTGAACCGCAACTCTGAAGGGCGTCTAAGAGTGTCCGGCATCGATGTCGAAGTCCATCTCGACGTGTACGAAGAGGATAAAAACCGTGTTAAACGTTGCCTTAGCCTTTTTGAGACTTACTGCACTGTCACACAGAGTGTCCGCAATGGGGTAGAAGTCAAAGTCAAGTTTGTGTGATACGAAACTCAGTTGATGTTCATAAATGACTGCGATGCGTCAGGCTTTTCCCGTTAGAACAATGCGTAACTGAGACGTCACATCTGCATGGACTACAACCTGATTATTTACGCTACATGTCCTTTAGGAGTGTTGTGTTGCGGCTTTGCCAGGCGATAAATTTATATTTAACCGATTTTATCCGTGTAATTCGTCATATGCAAGTTCGCTCTCAGCCTAAAAGTTGGGAGGTGAAAACGTATGGCGGCTGTACCTTCAGGAACAGTACCAGTTTTGGTCCTCAAGGAAGGAACAGGAAGAACGTACGGCAAAGAAGCTCAGAGAAACAACATAATGGCTGCACGAACAATTGCCGAAACGGTGAAAACTACACTTGGGCCCCGCGGCATGGACAAAATGCTCGTCAGCAGCTTCGGTGACGTAACCATAACAAACGATGGTGCCACTATATTGAAAGAGCTCGATGTCCAGCATCCTGCTGCCAAAATGCTTGTTGAAGTTGCAAAAACGCAGGACAACGAAGTCGGCGACGGAACAACGACTGCGGTGGTACTTGCTGGCGAACTCCTTACTAAGGCTGAACACCTTCTTGACCAAAACGTTCATCCAACCGTGATAATCGACGGCTACAAGAAAGCAGCAGAAAAAGCGCAGGAAATAGTCGACAGCATGGCCCTACCAATAAGCCTAAAGGATGAAGACTTACTTGTGGATGTAGCCTTGACTGCGATGGGCAGCAAGAACGTTACCGTTGCGAAAGAACACTTTGCTAAGATCGCCGTTCAAGCCGTCAAGCAAGTTGTTGAGAACGTTGATGGAAGACTGAAAGCGGATATAGACCTTATCAAAGTGTTGAAGAAACACGGTAAGAGCTTAGACGAAACTGAACTTGTTCGCGGTATGGTCATCGACAAAGAAGTTGCTCATGCGCAGATGCCTAAGCGTGTTGAAAACGCAAAAATTGCGTTGCTTAACGCCAAACTTGAAATTGAAAAGACGGAGTTCGATGCAAAGATCAACATTGAATCCCCTGAGCAGATGAAAATGTTTCTCGACGAGGAAGAGCGCATGCTCAAGGAAATGGTTGAAAAAGTCAGCGCTGCAGGCGCCAACGTTCTCTTCTGCGAAAAAGGCATAGACGACCTCGCGCTGCATTTCCTTGCAAAACGCGGCATTTTAGCCGTCAAAAACGTGAGCAGCAGCGACATGGAAAAACTCGCACGAGCAACAGGTGGAAAAATCATTGCAAGCCTCAAAGACTTGACACCTGAAACGCTGGGCGAAGCCAAAACAGTTGAAGAGGTTAAAATCGGAGACGATAAACTCGTCTACGTGCGCGAATGTAAGAATCCAAGAGCAGTAACCGTGGTTGTGAGAGGCGGCACTGAACACGTAGTCGACGAAGCGGAAAGGTCGCTCCATGACGCATTGTGCGTTGTCAGAAATGCCGTCGAAGACGGCAAGATTGTGCCTGGCGGCGGTGCACCTGAAGCTGAAATCGCAAGGCAACTGCGCAAGTATGCAGCTGAAGTTGGCGCAAGAGAACAGCTAGCCATCGAGGCCTTCGCAGACGCTATCGAATCAATACCATTAACGCTTGCTGAAAACGCCGGCTTAGACCCGATCGACATAATGGTCTCTCTGCGTGCAGAGCACGAAAGCAATCACAGTCCAAACGCGGGCATCGACGTGTTCACTGGGAAAATCACTAACATGCTCGACCTCCGCATAGTCGAGCCAATCCGTGTCAAACAGCAAGTAATCAAATCCGCAACTGAAGCTGCAAGCATGATCCTCAAGATCGACGACCTCATAGCTGCCAAAGGCATGGAGAAAGAGCCATCGAAGACGCCTAAAAAACCTGAAGAGCCCTCCGAATTTGACTAGCCACACTCATAAACCCACCCTGCAAGAAAAACTCTAAATTTTTTTCATTCTTTGAAAAAAAAGCATTAACAACCTTAGAGAGCCGGAATCTGCCGTCTTTCTCACGCAGTGAATCGCGTTTTCAGTCTATTTCTTTTTGCCCATTCTTGCGTAGACGAGAGCAACAGTGGCTGTCACAAGCATCAATACTGTAAGAGCAAAAGTCGCTGGAAATTCAGGTATTAACGCTTCAACCGTACCGCTGACATCCTCGTGGTTTATCGGGTTGCTCCCTTCAGGATTGTAATCCGCCAACTCACTTGACAAAATAAGCGCTGTCCTACCCGTGCTTAGGACTGTAAAGGTTATTGTGGCGATGGTTCCGCTGCCGTTAAACGATGGGGCTGGCGCAACTGAAGTCGCAACCAAGTGGTACTCGCCTGCTTCTTGTGAGATGTTATTTTCAACAATGTAGACCGCTGCGTCTGGTAGTGTTTCGTGGAGAACGCCGCCAGAGTGAGACTCCACGCCCAGTAGCGTTTGAACCGACTGAACTCTAAGGATCGACGCGTTCCATGTTAGCAGCACATCCAGAGCATAGAGGTTTTCCACGTCAGAGACGGTTATGTTCACAGTGAAGGCTTCTCCGACTTGTGGAGACACCGCGCTGGGCTTAACCGCCACAACCGTGCGGGCTGCACCGTGAACCAGCCAAGCAGTGCTTAAAGCAGCTGAAAAGACTATTAGGACTACGGCTGCGACGGCGATGCTTGAAGGTTTCCTCAAGTTTTTTCCTCCTTTTTGCTTGTTAGGACAACTATTTTGTCTCGTCCTCTTTTATATCTTCTCACTATCCCCCTCTGCTCTAACGCTTTCAGCAATTGGCTGGCTTTGGCCTTTGAAAAACCGCATTTTTCAACAATTAGAGACTGTTGCATTGGACGCCCATTGGCTTTGAGAACTTCAAGAATCTTGTTTTCTTCGCTTTCAACCAGTGTCAACTCATCTGCGCCTGACGATTTGGTCTTTGTTGCCTTGCGCTTTTTTACTAAATAGACAACTGCCATAATGCTTGATGCAACTGCTACCATGCCTAGCCCTACGCTCGCCAGAAGTGCTCCGCTTGGTCCCGCGGCAAGTTCACTTTGACCAAACCGTAAAACTATTTTAGGCTTGCCTGTGATGAAGTCCACTGTTCTATACCAAGTAAAGGTCCTTGAAGCATTATCCTGCTCGTTGGGCACTGGTGAAACCTGAACTACTGCGCAGCTTTCAGGATAGCTTAACTGTAACGATCCGTCGCCGTATAAACGTGTAAAAAAGTCGGTGACACCGAAAACATCGCCTATTGTTTCCTGGTTGCCATTGACAACTGTGAAGTTCACCCAGGTGAAGGTGTAAACCACAGTCTTGGACCTGGTTTCCCACGAAATTGTGATTCCCATCTGGAGGCTTTCCTGAAGAATGGACATCTCCCTGCCTGTCAAGTTTTCAGCCACATTAACTAACGACAGAATCCGTTCCTGAAAATCGTTCCAAGAATCAATGCTTGAGTTGACGTCAAGGACTTGGGTTATCTGCCATGTAGCTGTGCCATCTTCATGAACCTGAACAGCGTACTTGACGAAGTCGCCAGACTGCCCCGTCTTCAAAAACACTAATAAGACAAGAAGCACCAACAGTATTGTCAGCCGCACGGTTTTCATCTTATGCATAGCTAAAGACTTTTTCACGGAGATATTTAAAAACTACAGCGTAACAATACAAATACTGTATAAATATCAGATTAAGCTTCGAAAGCTCCGACATCGCCGCATTGTGAGGTGTTTCTTACATCATGCTACCTTTTGAAGATATGGCGATGTCGCATTTTTTCGCTCATTCACCTTTTCAGGCTCTGAAAAACAAGCAAAACATGTAAATGAACAACTATGAACGATTAAAAACCTAAATAAACATTTTAAAAGCTTAGAACGTAAAAATAAGCTTAGAAACGCTTTTAATCATGTTTGTAAATTCATTTTACAAGCAAACGGGGGATAAAAATGAAGAAAGCCATTAAAGTACTGACGATAGCAATAATCGCAGCAAGCACATTGTGCATCTCCGTTGCATACGCAGATCCTCTAAACCGATGGGGCATTGGCTGGGGTCAAGGCTTCGGAAACATGCTTGGACGACCAACACAGCAAACTTGGGTGCGACTAACAGGAGTAGTCCGCACGAACGGTACTCAAAGCAGCAATGGAACACTTGCAGTCACGTCAAGAACCGCACTGCTTGCTGACGACGCAACAAGGCAGGCCGCCACTGCAAGCATAGTATGGGACCTACAAGTAACCAAGAGTGAAAACGATTACGAAGCCACTTTCTACGCAGCAAAGCTGGTAAAAGCCAATTTGACGGAATTGAACTACCAGGATAACGACTTCTTCCTTAATGGCACATGGAACGTGTACAAAGTAACAATCAAACGCACAGTAGTCATAACCGATGACACCAGAAGTGTTCAAGCAAGCAGCGAAAGCACGAGAATGCTCAAGGAAGTCTCAGGAGAACTGAAAGTAACCGACAAATGGACCAAATTCACGCTATCCATCGAAGGCATCCAAGACCTTAAGGGCGATGTGCAAAGGGCAATTTCGCGGATGCAGTTCAAAATGTTCAAGGTAAACGATGACGACACAGCACCGACAGTAACGAAGACAGATGTGGCAAGCCTTGCGAAAGCCTACGGTGCAATGGTCGGGTGGGGAAACTACAACCAACACATGGACTTCAACTTGAACTACAAAATAGACGTAACTGATCTAGCCACAGTCGCAGCAAACGTCCAGAAAGTATAAGACCCATTCAACAAATCCTTTTTCTTTTTTTACAAAGCTTTCTTGCAGGCTATACGTGTTCCGCTCCTACACTCAATCATAAAAAATACATTAAAACGCGTGATTCGAGTTTAAAATAAGTTCTTAATTCACAGATTTATTGATCGCTTATCGCGATGAGCTAAACACGTACCTCCATTTAATCTTTAAGTTGAAACGAAGCGATTTCTCCCATGCTTGAAAACCTTTTCAGTCCGTGAATATCTCGTTAGACGAACAGCATTAAGCAATAAGAGCATTGTGACGCCGTCGTCACCTGCTGCTACTGTGAACCATAGCGGTATAAGCCCTAAAAATCCCAGGATACCCAAGGCAATCTTAACAGTTAACGATGAAAAAATGTTTTGACGCGCGATTTTCATTGTTTTCTTGCTGAGACCAATCATATAAGGTACTTCAGTGAGTCGGTCTTTAACTAGAATGATGTCAGCAGATTCGACGGCTGCGTCAACCCTGCTTCCTCCCATTGCAATGCCCACGTCCGAAGCGGCTAAGGCAGGAGCGTCGTTTACGCCGTCACCTACCATGGACACCACTCCAAGCTTTGCTCTGACTTCATTCAGCATGCGTAGCTTGCCTTCGGGGAAAAGCTCTGCATGGGCTTCATCCATTTCAAGCTCCTCAGCCACTTGTTGAGCGATTTCCTTTTTGTCTCCTGTAAGCATAACCGTGTAAATGCCTTCATTCTTAAGTGCTTTGACTGTCTGTTTAGCGTCTTCTCTAACCTCGTCCATGATGCAGAAAGACGCGACTGCTGCTTTGTTAATTGCTACACACACAACAGTATGCACTTCCTCCTCGTAGAACTGCTGGATCCTCTCGCAGTCGCATCCAAGCTCCTTCATAAGCGCCATTTTTCCGACCACAACATGCGCGTCATTCACGTAGCCAACAACGCCTTTCCCAGGAAACTCAACAACATCGCGAACGTGAAGGCGCTTGTAGTCGAGCTTTCGTTTCTCAGCTTCTTGGACGATGGTATGCGCAAGCGGATGCTTAGAGAACTGTTCAAGCGCAGCTGCGTAAAGTAGCGTTTCATCGTCTGCCAAATCCACGCTACTGATGTCATGGACAACGGGGGTCCCAAGCGTTAACGTTCCCGTTTTGTCGAAGACCACACCCTTGACCAAGGCTAGTCTTTCAATGTACACTCCGCCTTTAACAAGCACACCGCGACGTGCCGCAACCGTGATTGCCGTGAAAACCGTGGCTGGAACGGAGAGTATGAATGCGCTTGGGCATGAAACCACCAGAAGCATCAATGAGCGATAAAGCCAAACGTTGAACGCGCCGCCCAGAAGCCTCGGCATGCCAAAAGCAGTGAACGCAGCAAGCACGACGACGATAGGCACGTAAACACGGGCAACCCGCTCCACGAATCTTTCAACCTTGGCTTTCCTGCTTTTTGACTCCATGACGAGTTTGATGATCCGCGAAACCAACGTGTCTTCAGCTGCCTTGGTTACGCGCACCAGCAGCGGACCACTGATATTAAGCGTTCCCGCATACACGTTGTCGCCCTCTCGCCTCTCAACCGGAAACGATTCTCCCGTAATCAGCGATTGGTCAACCGATGATGCACCCTCAGTAACAACGCCGTCTAAGGCGATCCTTTTCCCAGGCGAAACAATCAACGTCATGCCAGGCTTCACGTCTTTAACGTTTACCATTTTCTCAATACCGTTTTCAACAACCACAGCCCTGTCGGGAACAAGCTCAGACAAGTGTTCAACACTTCTTCTTGCTCTAACTTCTATGTAACGCTCAAAATACTCAGCCAAGCAGTAGAGAAAAAGCACAGTTGCAGCTTCAAAAAAGAAACGAAGATAAACTGCACCAAAAGCGGCCAGCGCCATCAGAAACTCCACAGAAAACCTTCTATCTAAAAGAAGCTCCCTCAACCCGAGAAGCCCAATGTACGTGGCGACAGACAAAACCAGAACGGTAACGACTAAAAGGGTAACGGTGGTCGTCCAACCAATAATTGGCAAGGTGACTTGCGCACCAGCGAGCGAAGCGCCGAACACAATAGAAAAAACCATCGCCGTAGCCAACAAAGCTGCTAAGCCGGCCCACACTTGCCCGTGTGCATCCTTAGCGTTTACGCTCATTCTTTCACTTCAGAACGATTTTTCTATTCATAAGGCCTTGCGCCCCTAAGCCTCCGCAACGCGAGTGCCAACTTCACACTAATGATAAAGCATTATTTGGAGTTAAAAACTTGTAGTCTCCACAACGACTCTGCCTTTTTTCGACGAATTCTCTTACTTCAGAGAATTACTCACATGTCAAGGCACAAGCATTTTACATCCTTCTTGCATGCGTCCTTTTGCGCGTCAAAAATTGACGCTTTCAGGTGCCTGTTCCTTCGAGCCGCGCTTTTATCCACTGCTTTGCCATTTCCACAGCTTCATATAGCTTCTCTGGTCGTGTACCGCCTGCCTGAGCAAAATTCGGCTTTCCTCCTCCTCCGCCGCCTAAGATCTTGGCCGCGGCGCGGGCGACTTCGTCGGCGTTCACGCCTTTCTTCACCGCGTTTTCCCCTGCCACAACAAGGAGTCTTGCGGTTTTTTCATTGGAACCGCACAATATCGCCACAGCGCTCTTGTCTCGTCTTATAAGTTCATTTGCTGTTTGCACCATGCGTTCGACATCAATTCCTTCGAGCGTTTTCACAAATAATCTGATGCCTGAGACTTCAGTGCCCGTCTCAACGAGTTTTTCCTTTGCCGCAAGCTGTTTGATGAGACGGCGTTTCTCGGCGTTTGCTTCCTTCAGTTCCTTAACTGTCTTCTCCGCAGTTTGGCCAAGCTTGTCGACGGGCGCATTCAATATATCAGAGAGCTTCCAGAGCAGTTTTTCCTGATTCTGAACGGCACGTAACGCTGCCAAACCTGTGGCGTAGACGAGTCTTTCAACGCCGTCCTGTATGCGTTCTGTACGGAGAATCTTTATAAAACCAATTTCTCCGGTGCTGCCCAAATGTGTTCCAGCACACGCCTCGATGTCCCAGTCGCCTGTTTTGACGACACGTATCTCTCTTCCCGGCACTGCACCACCCTGGTACAGCCGAAAGCCATACTTGGCTTCAGCCTCGTTTCGCGGCAACGTTGCCGTTTCCACTTTCATGTTCGCAAGAACTGCCTGGTTTGCGAGAAGTTCAATTTGATGCGTTTCTTCCAGCGTCAACCTCCTGTAATGCGTAATGTCCAGACGCGAAGCATCAACGCCTTTTTGCGTGCCACACTGCCAAACGTGATTTCCAAGGACACGGCGTGCGGCACCGTTAACAATATGTGTTCCAGTATGTGCCTTCATAAGTGCGTAACGCCTTTCCCAGTCGATGCGACCACGTACGGTCGCGCCTGCGCGGAAACGCTTGGAATCCTTAACTTTATGCAGTATTACCTTCCCTGCTTTCTGCACGTCAACAACGTCGACCGCGGCATTCTCAACTTCTAAGACGCCGCTGTCCGCTGGTTGACCCCCGCCTTCAGGGTAAAAGCATGTTCTATCCAAAACAACGTAATCACCCTCTATGATTTTGACAACTTGCGCCGTGAACTCGCGCATGTACGCATCTACGTAGTAAAGCTGCTCGGTGGCTGGCAAGCCTTCTACGCACGCACTCAACTGTGCTTCAGGTTTTTCGCTGGCGTCTTCTGACGACTTTGTTGCGTGCATATGCCGTTTAGCGATTAACGTGTAAAAGTTTTCGGGAATATTAACGCTAAGTCCTTCTTCTTCCGCAAACTGCTTTACGGTTTCAGGAGGAAGTCCGTGTGAATCATACAGTTGCGAAAGCATTTCCTCAGGAATTGAGACGGCTACCTGCGCTTTCAAGTTTGCAGCAAGACGTTTCAACAAGGCTTGCCCGCGTTTAATGGTTTCCTCAAACTTTTCCGCTTCAACCTTAAGCATTTCAAGAATCTCGTTTCGCATAGCTTTGAGCTGGGGAAAATCGTCTCCCCAATAGTTCACCTGCATTTCTACAATGTCGTGAAGCCTGTCAAGTATGCCTAAGCTCTTCAGCAGGCGGTACGTTCGACGAAACAGCAGTCGCGCAAGATAGCCTTCTTGAATGTTCGAAGGAACTATGCCCTCTGAAAGCAGAAAGCTTAAGCATTTCGTGTGGTCAACCACCGCAAAAGCGTTTTCAACAGGTGCCAATGCTTGATCAAGCTCTTCAAGGCTAAGACCAACAAGAGCGGCGACTCGACGTCTCGACAGGAGTCTGTTCGCGTTTTTGTCGATGCTTACTAGACCCGAATACGTAGCTACTTTCGAAAGCAAGTGCAAGTCAAGTTGTTCCAGTCCCGCCATCTGGAGCACCTTGTCGAGCAAGCTTCCGTAAATGGCGTGAAAGCAGCTTGGTGCCCCCTGAGAAACCCAGGTAAACCTGTCCAGTCCATATCCTGTATCAACAGTTCGGATTGGAAGCTTTACGAAAGCGTCACCTACAACTTTATACTGCATGAAAACAAGCGTGGCCACTTCCAAACCTCGGACGATGCATTCCACGTCTGGACCAGCGTTTCCGCCACCGACCCAGACATCCTCTTTGTACGTGACTTCTTCAGACTTAACGCCTAATGCTTCAGTAACGAACTGATGATGGTACCGCACAGTCTGATCCTTCCAGTAGACTTCCTTGTCTGGATAATTGAACGCATGGTGCCCTCCCATCTCGAAAATCGTCAAGTGCCTGCCAAATGTGGGTCCAGTGTTTGCGATGTCAACGAGCCGTATGCATGGTTGCGCTATTACAAGCGGGTTAGCAGGCGGCGGCGCGATTCCTTCAGTCACGTATGGCTGAAAATCGATTATGCTGGCGTGCGTCAGGTAAATGTCGTTGCGCCATCTTGCAACCACAGGGTATGGTTTAACCCTTGTGTGCTCGTGCTTCTCAAAAAAGGAAAGAAAAAGCTCACGCATTTCTGCGATGGTGTAAGTCCTGCGCGTCGGCGAGTTACCGATGAAACCATAACATGCGCACTCGTCAGAAGTGGATTCACCACATGTCTCCTGCGCCGCATTCTGAGTCCAAAAAAACTCGCCGCAACGTGGACACTGTTTTCTTATGAAACCTTCTTGCCTGAAGAAAGGCAGAGCATACTCTTCTGGCGGAAATCTGTTCACACTCAAACACTCCATGGGCAAGCTTTGAGGCTTTACACTGCAATTTAGGTGGGACTACGGCACACGTGAATTTAAAGTATTTTGCCAAATAGCCACGCTGCTATCCAAGTTTGAAGCCTATAAAAGCGCCTGCTGCAAAACTTCCTAAAAAAGGAACAAGTGACAAGAAGCCTACCAACCAAGAACCTGCCTCTGTAGCTAAACCCAAAAGCCGACTCACTGCCCGCCACAGCGCGTCATAGTTCACGCTTATAACGCCTGTAACGCCTAAATAAACAAGTGCAGCAACAAAAAGGCCAATAATAACGATAAGAACTTTCGCAAGCTTCTTGAAGGCATAGCCGACCACAAAACCACCCACAGCACCTACACCGAGCTGGTAAACCAAAGGCGTGACTATATCGCTCAAGCCATAACACCTGCTACACTTCTACCGCAGCTTCAAATATAAACGTATTCAGGCTTCAGCATGCCAATAGCTTCGACTTGTGGAATTAAAATTGCAATGGGACATTTAGCCACCTGGTTGGCGTCATGAAAAACATGTTTTATTTCTTTCAGCAAAACCTAAAATCGGGAATGCCACTCTTCAACCAACACAACAGGCTTCTTGCAGGTTTTTTCCAAGCCATACCTTCGAAGTGGCTTAGTCAAATGCCTCTGAGAACGCGTCGAAGTTACGTATAGACCAAGCTCGAGACACCTGTCTACGGCAGCTCTGATTTTACCAGCATGTCTAACGCGTGTCCCACAGGCTTTGCATCGATAACCTTTCCCCTTCCCCATAGACTTCAAGTGTCGCCCGCATTTTGGACACTGTGGATTACGCTGGATGACCTCAGACGCCAACGCAAGAAGCTTTAGCTTTTCAAGGTTCACAGTCAAGCGCCTTCCAATTTCAGGTCTGCGCACCGCACCGTAGACTTCAACGTAGTCGCCTATTGCAAGTTTCCTAGCGATTTTTCGCAGTTTCCCCGTAGGTTCATATGCTGCGCAGTCAACCTCGGCAGTTCCATCTGAGACCGAGAATAAAACGTGGCGCAGTGGGACAATCCATGGATTTCGCGACACATATGCCTTAGCGATTACATGCGTGTATGGCTTAATCTGGCTTAGTGTTGATACCTGTTGTAAATGGGCGTCTGTTCCCTGATTTGACCTGAAGATCATCCAGCGTTCAACAGGTTCGAGCGTTTTGACAAGTTTGAAAGCGTTCTTAACAGCTTCAGGCGTTTCACCCCTTATACCCAGCAGAATTGGGTCTGGTCCATGCGGTGTTATGATCACCCTATGCTTTTCAGCGTCAACATTGTTAAACGTGAAAGGCTGCGTCGCCAAGTCCATTTCATAAACAGACGCCTCGTCGATCATGCGTTTTGAACCGTAATTCTCCGGACGCCTGTACGCGATGAGTTCAAACGTATGGTCACCCATCAGAGTTTCGCCGACTGCCGCCAATGCGCCAATAATTCCGCGGCCAACATTCCACCCGAAAGCCTCGGCACCGTACTTTCTGACCAGCGATATGGCTTGACGTAACGTCACAAGGTCCTTTATCGTGCGTTGCGCAAAAGCTTCGATGTCTGCAGGCACACCTTCCCCTCTGAAGAAGACGACGCCTGGGTCAGCCATCCTGTTTTCGATTTCGGCCTGTTCCTCCACCACGGAAAGCACCTCCTCACGAACCCGCTCCAAAAGTTCGGCGCAACACTCAAACCTTAAACAGAGCGCACCGTTACCACGAGTTTTCCAAGGCACATTCGGGTTCAGCCGTATAAGATTGGGGTAATCAACCCACCTGACATGGAATTTCTCGAGCCTTTCAACTAGAAGCGCAGCCACGTATGTGGTGCAGCCGCGCCGCGTTGAATCCGTGTCATCCAGTCCAACATGAATGATAAGTTTGTCCAGAGACTAGCCCAACTCCAACTGCAGACAATATAACAAAACGATATAAAGTTTCAACATCAGTTAGCGCTTTTCATAAGGCCACTTTGACAAAAAGCCTATTTTATTTGAAAAAGGCTCTTGGTATTTATGAACCCAAAAAAACGGATTCTACCAATTCAATTAATCCAAAAAGAAAAAGGAAATGTGAAGTTACTTCTCTTCAACAACAATCATTGTAAGCGTAGACCTTACCTTGTCAAGCCTACGGATCCGCCAAGTGACGATTTCTTTCAGTCGATCCATTGTTTCAGCCTTTACCCGTGCAACAATGTCGTAAACTCCGTACACCGCAGAAGCCTCTTCTACCCCTTCAACCTTCTTCAAGTCTTTCAAGACATCCGATTCTGAGCCGATTTCGGTGTTTATCAACACAAACGCCGTTGGCATGTAAACTCCTCACAGTTAAATTCTTTGCTTTTATACGTTAAAAGGTTTTCTACAACCGCACCTCTCGCCCCGCGAAAACGACGTACACATTCACGTGCACGTGCGCTTCAACCCCATCCACCCCAATATGAGAGCGATTTAAGAACCACTTGAAAGCGCCATGCGTATGCAGCTTTAGAACTAAGTCAGTAAAACATAAACGTCTGCAACTTGCTGTACACCTAAGGAGAATAATAACGATTTGAACGACCAAAAACTTACTTTCACATTTCGCTTCCTGCTCTTAGGAAATCTTGCTCTCGCCCTCTGGGTTTTCATAGCTTTCCTAAGCATCTTTGTTTATTCCGCCGTTTATGGTTGGATCTACCTGTTTGTAGTCGTAACCATAGTGTACCTTATAATGCGCAGACTGGGCTGCAGTAGCTGTTACAGGTGCAAGTCCTGCACCAGCGGGTTCGGACGACTGGCAGGAGCTTTCTTCGGAAAAGGCTACACCAAAAAGGAGAGCGTAGGAAACAGATTAAGCCTAGTGATACTCGTTTACATGCTTCTGACATTTTTTCCAACAGTATGTCTCATTCTTGCAATTTCAGATGCCTTTTTCCCCTTCAGATTCATGCACTTAATCGCCCTATGGGCTGTAACCACATACAGCATAGGCACATGGTTTTAACCGTATGCTTCATAGCAATCGCGATACTGCACAAGCAATTGCACATTGCTCGGCGCGCAGTCTATCTTCCAAAGGAAACGCAAGGCAGCAAAGACGACAAGCATTAAAGTTTTTGCGGATGACGCAACCTGCTCTACATTTTTTGCGGCAAAGAACTTTAAACCAAAAAAAGGAAAATAAGTCAAAGCGCACCCAATTTCTAAACGGGTACTTCACAGCGAATTGAAAATCACGAATATGCCAAATCTACATAATCACCAAATGCAGCTACGTGCAGAAATATGGTAAAAAAAGCAGTATTAAGTACACGTGAGCAAGGAGCTAACTTGAGGAAACTCTTGCGAGCACCTGACAAAACTACATAAGGGTTTATAACGCAACAAACGGCTGATTATTACCCGAAAACGAAAATAACAAGTATGCTGTTAATCCAGCGACGCAATAGAATCACTTGGAGTCGCCAAATGTGGCCGAGGTGAGGTAGCCTGGCAGCCTATAGGCCTGTGGGCATACGGCCTCCAGTAAGTGAATGGCAGAAAGCCTAGCGCCCGGGTTCAAATCCCGGCCTCGGCCCCATCCTTCATGATTATATGCTATTACATAGGACGACAGAGAAACGTTGTTGAGAGGACCGAAGGCGGCCTTTTCCTGCTTCTTACGTAATCAGCGCGTTGTAGAGTAAAGGGTTCGGTTTTCGGATAAACAGCAACATTTAACTTCTCAACATCGCTTAATGTTTTATCCCACCGGTAAATCCATGACGACGGACTCGACGGAAGCGGCAAGTCGTACAGACCTTGCCTTGCTAGTGATGGAGGGTTTACCCAAGCATGGGACACGGTGGGCGCGGGTCCATAAACTGCCCACGCCGAGAGAGCTTAGCTTAGGAGAGCGCATCGCTCCACTATGAAGCTAAGTGTTAGGTTACGTGGGATACAACGACCCGCGAAACAACATAGTGACGCAAGAATACACCAATACCGCAAGGAATACATGGAGTTAGATCATGCATGCTGTTCACTTTCTGTCGCAAGGAAACCCCCGACTTCAGCTGTGGAGAGGAATTGCGACACATGTTTTCTTGGCTGATGTTTAGGGCGAAGCGTAAGGCTTCAATTTCCCACGGCTGATGAATGCCTCCGTCAGTAGACACGACTTGGAAAGTGAGCAGGCTATCCTCAAAGGCACGGCGTGCCGTATGGCTCCGGGAGTTCCAATCAAATTGGATGATAAGCCTCCGGGCGAAACGGCAACGTCCCAGCCTCCAAGCCTCTGACACTTCAGTCACGGGGTAACTGACTCTGCGTCTTTTGGTGTTGATGCATGATTTTTCTTTGCAAAGTTTCAAGCAGGCTTGCAAGCCCTTCGACGCATTGTACGTCTTTTCTGATAAGGTTTGAGAGTGCAACCCAGAAGGACAAGTTTACGGTCACTTGTTGTCTCTCAAGATAAAACTTGAGCTTCCGTGTTGATTCTCTTCCTCGCCTGTCGAAATCCAGCAAAAGTATGACTTCTGAGGCGCCTGACTGCTGAATCTCAAAGGCTGTCTCAACGGTTGACCTCCCACCAGTCTTCATAGTCATTATTTGTCCTTCAATGCCTAGTTCTCTGAGGGTTGCAGAATCACGTGCGCCTTCTACTATCACAAGCGCGCCTTCAGTTGAGGCTTTTTTAAGCTTGTCGAGCACAAGAAGGATGGCTTCATACTTGTCTCTCAGCCGCGTAGACACTGAAACTACCTCGTTATTTTCACGCCACGTATGGTTTCAAGGCATGCTTTCGCGTCGCTGTGACTAGTAAAATATCTTCGCACTGGCTCAAGTATTTCCGTTAAAGCTTCAGCTACGCCGTTTTTCAAATCTTGTGGATGAAGCTTTCCCGTAGCATAAGCTGCCTGAAGTTCATCATAAGTTTCAAATTGAACGGTTCCTCCGAACCTTGAAGGGCGCTCAACATGAAAAACGCTTAATTCTCTGAAAATGATGTGCTTGCAAATGTCTAGAACAGGGTTGAACTGAACAATTCGTTCAGGACAGAAAGCGCGCGTAAGCTTTTGCCTGATCTCTTCAGGCGAATCATATATGAAAATACATGTTTCGGGCTTACTCTTAGACATTTTCGCAGAAGCGAGCACTTCCTTTTCTTGCCCCTCAGGAATCGGCCAGACTGCAGGCTTCTCCAGACCTTGAAGCAAATGATGATGAACGCAAACGGGCTTCCAGTAACCGATTTTCTCGCCCACCTCCCGCGCCACGACGTTTGCTTTTCGCTGATCCATACCCAATTGGCAGATTTTCACGCCTAACTGAAAAATGTCCGCGACCTGCATCGGCGTATATAGGAAGTCAGAGACGTACCGCGCGTCCGTCTCTTTTCTTCCAGCAATCTCCAGCGTACGCCGTGTCCGTGCAATCGTCAAGTTTTTCGCCACAGTCAACGTTTTGGCCCAGTAGCCTAAGTCAGCGTAAACCTCATCTGAGTAAACGAACTCAACTTTGTCAGAGGGCACACCAAGCGCCAGCCATGAGTGCCTAAACAAGTCCGCTGCCTTTCTTATGAGCCCTAGGTCTCCGCCAAACTTGTTATTCAACCATGCATGCCAAGTGGCTAAAAATGCTTTGAACCGTATGCCTGCTTCGGCGAAGTCTTTCATCTTGTATGCGCAGATGACACCCGTACCTAGGTGCGCAAGACCAGAAGGTTCCCAACCATTATATGCCACAGGATGCTCTTCACATTCCAAAACACGGCGAAGGTCTTCAATTGTCAATACTTCCTCGGTGGGCGGCTTGCACACTAGCTCGATCTTGCGTTCTATGTCCAACTTGTCGAACAGCTCCGTCTAAACTGTCTAAGGCATGTAGCTGAGGTTGAACTTAAGAATTTAGCCTATAAACTCTTTTTGTGAGCACCTCCTAACCAAAAAGTGCCTATACGCATACCAGCTTTTACACCTCGGGAGCCGTCGTTGCGGAAGTCTTAAACTGGGTAATTGCATTCTCCAATGCCATGCAGCACCACAAGCATTATAAAATACGAACCATATTTTATTAACGACAATAAAAAGCAGTTAACAGTCTCATGAAGTTGGCGAAGAAATTCGCTTCATGTGATTAAACTAAACTCTCACATCAGGATTGGAGGCATGCTTACGGGAACATCCCAAACGTTTACAATAAAGTACGTTATACAGGCAAAGTTCGAAATTGAAGGCGTTGTCGAAAAGCCAGATGTAATAGGAGCTGTTTTCGGTCAGACGGAAGGTCTCTTCGGTCCTGAACTTGACCTTCGAGAACTGCAGAAAACTGGTCGCATAGGGCGCATCGAAATAGAACTTCACTCAAAGAATGACCGCACCTTTGGAACAATAACAATTCCAACAAGCCTGGATCGCGTTTCAACCGCGCTTATTGCGGCAAGCATTGAAAGCATAAACCGTGTTGGTCCATGCTCTGCAAAAGTGGTGCTGGATAAGATCGAGGACATTAGAGAGGCACGGCGCAAAACGATCATAGACAGAGCCAAGGAAATCCTGCATAAATGGACCATCGAAACCATGCCGAGCGTGGACGAAGTTTACAAAGAGATCTCTGATACTATTAAAATGGGCAAGGTGGAAAAGTATGGACCTGAAGAATTACCTGCAGGACCCGCGCTGGAGAGCTCAAAAGAAATAATCATTGTTGAAGGTCGCGCAGACATAATAAACCTAATGCGCTGTGGCATATTAAACACGATTGCGCTTGAAGGCGCGAAGGTTCCTGAAACAATAAAACGTTTAACAAAAGAGAAAGAAGCTACTGCACTCTTAGACGGCGATCGAGGAGGCGACCTCATACTGAAGGAGTTGCTCCAGGTCACAAGCGTAAGGTACGTTAGCCGAGCTCCGCGAGGCAAAGAGGTTGAGGAACTTAACTGCAAGGAAATTGCTGAAGCCCTAGAACACCGCATTCCCGTAGCAGAACTACTTAAACCGAAAAAGGAAAAACTCAGAGCGGAAGTGCCCGATGTCATAAGCCAGATTGCAAAATCGCTTTTGGGCACGCTCGAGGCAGTGCTCCTCAACGAAAAGCTCGAACCTATCGAGAGAATACCTGTAAGCCAGCTTGCAGAGAAACTTCAAGCAGCTACAGGAATAGACACAGTAGTTTTCGACGGTATAATTACACAGCGCATAGTAGATATCGCCAGCGAGAAAAACATTAAACGAATAGTCGCATCTCGTGTTTCAGAAGCGGTAAAACCTGCACTCAACGTTGACTTAATTACATTCCAAGAACTCATTCAGTAGCCACCGACAAAATCCACAAGGTTCCCTTTCTTTTTCTCGCTACGGGAAAGAAGCATTTCTTCAGAAACACCGAAAAACTCAAGCACTCTCACAGCAGCAGGTACAACTTGCTTCGTCACGTAGTAGTCCACGTCAATGTCATGGTATGATGCATAGACGTAAGGTTTAACTCGCTCATAAAGACGGCCTGCGCCTAACGTAACAACATATCCCACCTTATCGCCGACAGACAAATGCCAACCTTGCTTCTCAAGCATTCGAGCAGCCTCAACATGCGCAGCTTTAACCGCGTATTCTTCGGCAGGTTTCGTCAGCGTTTTCCAAATAACCAAATCCCTAAAGGGAATTTTCTTTTCACGAAGTTGTTTGATCACTTCTTTCACATAGGCAACAGCTTTCTCGGTCGATTGCTCTTTCAGGATTATTTCAAGCACATGCTCCTGCACTCGACGGGCCACCTCAGCCCAGTCACCACGGGCAACTTCAAGTCCAATAACCTCAACCTTGCCGTCGTTGAGTAAACCTGCATACCGTTTTTTAGCTTCGGTGAAAAATACCCTTTTGTAAAGCTTTCCGAACTCGATCTCCAAGCTTAACTCGCTCATGACAAGCTTTGTTAAACGGTCAATTTTGTCCGCATCATACGTGATAAACAAACTATCTGTGTCGCCGTAAATCACGCGCAAACCGAGCGACTCAGCCAGTTTAACCGAATGCATTATCGTATGCCGCCCCCAAGCCGTTGCGGCCTCAGCAACGGGCTTGCTGTACCATCTAGCTCCAGCCCATCCCGCGTAACCATAAACCGCGTTTGTGATAACCTTGACTGCTTTTTGTCGTGCATCTAAAACCCTATAGACAGGCGAATCCATATTGGTTTTAGCCATTTGCACACGCAGCTGCTTTCGCACATGAATCAAGCTCAACAGGATTTCCTTATAGAACCCAGGAGGCTCCTTCCTGAATCGATGCCCAACATCTGGGGCTTCGTACACACCCACCTCAGGGACGGGACTCGAAGGAGGAACGTAGGTGTCAGGCGAAACATTGTACGCAATCATAATACTTGGATACATTGACTTAAAGTCTAGCACCGCAATGTTTTCATGAACACCTGGACGAGGTTTCAGAACCAAACCTCCTGAATACGGCACATAAGGCTGTTCAACCCTTTTTGGAACAAGCTCCTGCCTCTTTTTTGCCTGCCTTATCATGAACCATTCAACCCTAAACCCTACCGCCGCAGCCATAACATGGTCAAGAGGCAGGCCTACTAAGCTTGAAAGTTGCACGCCGAAATCAAATAGCAAACGGCCTATACCCATCACACAAAGCGCATTATCCATTGAGAACCGTTTCAGTAACTCACGCTTATCCTTGTCATCCCAATAGTCAGCATAGTCAACATTTTCGATCATAACTCGACCATCACGTTTCATAATACCCAAGTAATCTGCAAAATTCTCCAAAGCCTTAACCTTTACATCGGGAAATTCGTCAACAAAGTCTGCCAAATCAAGGTTTACCATCCCATTCAGCGAAACATGACCGTAAACGCTGGAATGCAGTTCAGCCCCCATTTTGTCAACGCTGAAGCCGAACCCTAAACGCTTGGATCTTTCCCTCAAGTACACCCAATCAACCTTATTCGTTCCGAAACCGAAAATCACGTCAGGATTGAACGTGTGTACGTAATCCATGAAAGCTCGAATAACTTTTACATCATCCAAATCGTCTCCAGCAACAAATTGTTTCTGCTCGCCGCTACTACTAACCGTGGAGATTATAACCACAGGGTTCCGCTCAGGTTTCGGTGTCCCCTCACGGCTATAACAAACAGTTGAGAATGCCAACATTTGCAGCGGCGGCGCATCTGTAACGTCAAGCTTAGCAGGAGGTGTAACTAACGTGTAAATCGCATCAACTCTAACCTCTAAGTTGCCGTTGTACCTTTCGACTTCAGCCTCATGCCACGCACACGGCTCCAGATTATGTTCAAGCAAATACTGCATAGATGGGCGTATGTCCTCTTCGAAGCATTCTTCGATGCCTTCGAACCTTCGAAGGGACTTTGCCACAGCTGGAATCACATCCGGAACCTTGCAATAAACTTTGACTGCCTCAACAGGTTTACCGAAGAAGCGGCGAGAAACAGCCTCCACTCTGACAACCGAATCCAAGTTTGCTTCACTGACCTTTAATGCCACCTTCGAGGCGTCAACGCCTGAAGACACAACAGCGTAAAAAAAAGCATTAAAGAACTTGTCAATAACGAGGATGCGTCGGTTGTCCCTGTCTATACCCCATAACCAACACTCTGATGCATTGTTCTTACTTTCTACGTTAAGATCTAATAGCCAGAAAGTGATTCTCACACTGACTCCTTCCAAAAAAATAACTGTTGAAAAACGCTTTAAGCCTTTGCACAAACAACACCATGTGAACGGAGCGTGTTGAACGAATAATATGAACGCTTGAGCAGACGGAATGATATGTGTGGCATCGAGGCGAAGAACCACATAACCGGATTCGGTTACGTTCTGATGTGACCGCGGCCGAGGACGAAATATTTGGTAGTTGTCAAGTGTTGCACACTCATCGGGCCTCGTGCATGCATTTTCTGCGTGCTTATCCCTATTTCTGCGCCTAGACCAAACTGGTTTCCATCAGTGAAACGTGTGGAAGCGTTCCAGTAAACTGCAGCTGAATCAACTTCTCTGATGAACCTCAAAGCCTTCTCGAACCGCGAAGTCACAATTGCGTCTGAATGCTTGCTGCCGTACTTGTTAATGTGCGCTATTGCTTCGTCTATGTCCCGCACGACTTTAACGCCAATGATTAAGTCAAGGTACTCGGTGTACCAGTCATCTTCTGTGGCCAATCTGGTGCCTGGAACTATTTTTGCCGTCTGCTCGCACCCTCTAACTTCGACGCCTTCGGCTCTGAGCGCGCCAACAACTATTGGCAGAAAACGTTCAGCAACCTTCTGGTGCACCAGAAGCTTCTCTGCAGCATTGCATGTTCCAGGTCTTTGACATTTCGCGTTAACGATAATGCGAAGCGCCATGTCCAGTTCTGCATCTTCTTCAACGTAAACGTGACAGTTGCCAATGCCTGTCTCAATTACCGGGACTGACGACTTTTCCACTACGGTGCGTATAAGCTCCGCTCCGCCTCGTGGAATTAAAACGTCGATAAAACCTCGCATACGCATCATCTCTTCCGCCACTGCCCGCTCAGTTGAACTGATAACTTGTAACGCATCCGCAGGAACTGCAGTTCCTGCAACTGCATTACGTAGCACTTCGCCAATTGCAACGTTGGAGTTTATGGCGTCAGAGCCTCCTCGCAGTATGACGGCATTTCCAGATTTTATGCATATGCCAGCCGCATCTGAAGTGACATCAGGTCTAGACTCGTAGATTACTCCTACAACGCCAAGCGGCACGCGTAGTTGTCCAACGATAAGCCCGTTAGGTCTCACCCATGTTTTAACAATTTCACCGACAGGGTCAGGTAACTCAGCAACTTCTCTGAGACAACGCGCCATAGTCCTGATTTTTCGCTCGTCCAATGCAAGTCTATCGAGCAACGCAGTTTTAAGGCCTCTTTCTTTTGCAGCATTCACGTCCTTCTTGTTTGCTTCAAGAATCAATGAAGAGTTCTCTTCGAGTGCATCCGCCATTCGACGCAACGCTGCATCCTTATCTTCCGTCGAAAGCCCTGCTAACCGAACAGCCGCCTCTTTGGCTCTACTACAAATTTCCGCCAGCATAAGCTTCATCCACTAAATAAATGTATTTTCGCCCAATGACTTCTTTTGGTCGTGGAATCTTAAATCTCTTCTTGATCTCATCAATCTGTAAGCCTTTTATCAAGTTTAAGTCTCCGCTATTATAGTTCGAATTACCCCTAGCAAACTCGACGTTATCTTCGCCCACTATACTTACAACGTCGCCTTTATTGAAGTGCCCAACAACTTTTATCACACCTACAGGTAGAAGGCTGAACCCGTTAAGGATAGCCTTCTTAGCGCCTTCGTTGACGTAGATTTGACCCTTCACTGAAGCGCCATAGGCAATCCACCGCTTCAACGCGCGCAGTCTCGCGTGCGGTTTAAAGTAGGTGCCGACATCTATCCCAGAGAGTACATCCAGCAATACGTTTTCACGTCGACTATTCGCAACAACAACGGGAATTCCGCTTTTCGTTGCAATTTCCGCGGCTTCCAGCTTGCTGCGAATTCCCCCACGACCAAAATGGCTCTTTCCATTCAACGAGCCTTTAAGTTCAGGCGTTATTCTGTTCACAGTTCTCATTAGCACGGCGCCAGACGCTCCAGGCACATTCGTGTATACACCGTCAACGTCGGACAAGATTACAAGCAAGTCCGCCCTGACAGCGTTTGCGACAAGTGCTGAAAGCACGTCGTTATCGCTGAAGTTCACTTTGCAACCTTCAGTTACAGGCAGCAACTCGTCGATTGAAGTGACATCGTTCTCATTGATTATTGGAACCACGCCAATCTTCAGAAGCATTTCTAGCACGTTGCATGTATGAACGTAAGACGCTCTATTCGACAAGTCTTCTGCGGTGAGCAAAACCTGTGCAACTTTCAAGCCATGTCGCCCAAAGAGATCACGGTACTTCGCCATAAGCACGCTTTGACCAGTTGCCGCAGCAGCTTGCTGAAACACGATATCATTGGGCTTTGGCGTAATACCTAACTCGGCGATTCCTGCCGCTACTGCTCCAGAAGTGACCAGTACAATTCGATATCCATTTTTTACAGCAGAAGCTATTTGGGAAACCAGTCTCTCCATGTCTGCATCGCATAGTCGACCGTCATTCGTCGTCAAGGAACTCGTACCAACCTTAACAACCACCAAGGCTGGTGGCGTAACAGACTCGCGTCCTTCAGTTTTTACGTCATGCATAGGCAAACTTTCACACTGCAAATAACAGTTTCTTGCTTAAAAAGAGCACGTTCAAAAGAAGTCTAGCAAGAAATATAAACTGAGATATAAACCGAGAATTACTATCATACAGCAGTTCAAGGTGAAAGTTAATTATCAAGTATAAATGAACAATAAGTGCAGGATCAACTGTGAAGCTCATAGAGAAAAATTTGAGGAAAGGAATAGTCAAGGTTGTGCCTGAGTCCCCAAACGACCTATGGCACCTATACAACCTTATATTCAAAGGCGATCAAGTTTATGCTTATACAACACGTGAGGTCAAAACTGACCGAGACTACAGTCGGCCAAAAAGCGGCGAGAGAATAGGCCTATTCTTAGGCATAACCGTAGAATCAGTAAGTTGGGACAGGTTTCTTAACAAACTGCGCATTCACGGTGTCATTTGCCAATCTCCAGAAACGTTTCCTGTATCAGGTCACCACACGCTTACTGTGGCACTTAACAAACCATTAACAATAGCGAAAACAACATGGTCGAAACACTTGCTTGACCGGCTGAAGAGGACACGAACAAATGAAGAAACGCTGATTATACTTTCCATAGACGATGAGGGCTTTGCAATAGCTGAAACACGAGAGTACGGCGTAGAAATAAAAATTGAGGAGCGTACAAAACTGCCTGGAAAACTTGAGGCTGACCAGCGATCCGCTGCGACTAAGACCTACTTCAGGCATGTCGCTGAAAAACTGGCGCAGACGTGGTCTCAGAAACGCAGCCCCATAGTCGTACTCGGAGTTGGGTATATCAAGAACGAGTTTGTAACCTTCCTGAAGAATGAAGAACAAGAACTCGCAAAGTCTATCGTCGATGTTAAAAGCGTAAACAACGGCGGCGTTGCCGCCATATACGAAGCAATCAGGTCAGGCATACTGCAAAAAACGATGCAGCAGTTTAGACTTGTTGAAGAAAGCAAGGCGGTAGAAGAGGTACTGTCGAAACTCGGAAGAAACGAGCATTATGTCGCCTATGGAATGGACGAGGTCGAAAAAGCTGCAGAACTGGGCGCCGTAGAAAAACTACTCGTTGCTGACAGGCTGATTCGCGAATCTGCTGATGAGACACGGTTAAAAATAGAAGAGCTTATGCGCAGAGTTGAAAATGCACGTGGAAGCATGATTATCGTAAGCACCGAACATGAAGCTGGCGAGAAGCTTCAGGGACTTTCGGGGATCGCCGCTATTTTGCGTTTTCCCATTTTCCCAAAGTCGAACCAGTAAGATTTGCTGCAAGTCACCTCCAGCATAAACATCGGCGCTCCCCTTCAGGACTAAAGTAATAATTCGAAAACTGTTAGAGGACCCGTAAACTTTCTCGTCAAAGCTTAAATCAATACTCAATCCACTCATCTGCTGCTTGGAAAGACAGCATTACCAAGCATTCTCAGCATGGAAGCGGTACAGCCCGTTCGATCTATTCGCTCAGCTCTCAAAAAAGGAATCATGTTATATACCCCTTGTCTCCATATTTTAAAAAAGAAATGGGAGTGCAGATGAGCAAAAAAAAGCCCCTGATTTCAATCCAGAACATTGTAGCTTCAGTATCACTGAATCAGAAGATCGACCTTCAAAGAATTGTCGAGAAATTTCCGCAAACAGAATATAACCCGAGCATTTTTCCAGGCTTAGTTTTTCGCTTGAAAAAACCGAAGACCGCTACTCTGATATTCGGCACCGGAAAAATGGTGTGTACAGGCGCAAAATCGGAAAAAGAATCCCGAAGTGCTGTAGAAAAAGTGGTGAAGGAACTTAGAAGCAAAGGCATCCCTATAACAGAAAAACCCGTCGTAAACATCCAGAACATCGTGGCTTCCGCAGAATTAGGCGGCGAAATAGACCTTGAAAGCCTCGTCTACAAGCTGGACCGCGTTATGTACGAGCCTGAACAGTTTCCTGGAGCCGTTTATAGAATGGATAACCCGCAAGTGGTTTTTCTAATCTTTTCAGCAGGAAAACTAGTCTGCGTCGGCGCAAAAAAAGAAGAACAAGTTTACGAAGCAGTTGAGAAAATTCAGCAATTGCTGGAGGCAAAGGGACTGATATATTACGCTTGACACATTGCCGATAAAACAGTGATACAAGCAGATGCAATTGTGGATGTTTGAATAATTGCTGCCGTGAAAGCATATATAGTTTTCACGTTTCTATTGAGTATGCAAGCGACGTCGGACCGCCGGGTTTTCACAAGCAAGTCTCTGTAAGACCTGCTCAAAGGTTTCGTTTGGATGCAGCTCTCGCTTAATAAACAGGCCAGTGCGTCCTACGGTATCACGTCTAAGTAAAACACGCACACGGCTTCGAACGGTTGCGGCTGAAATGCTCAATATTTTTGCTGCATAATCTTCCTGTCCTGCGATGCTAGTTTCAATATGTCCGTGCGAAGTGGGTTCTATAAGCATGAGGCGTTTGTCAACGCCCGGAACACGTTTATCTGAAAGCAAACCGTCTAAATCAATTGCTCCGCTGAACGTGAAAAACTCTTTCTGAGGTTTTGTCATAGGCATCAATGGAAACGAAACGTTTGTCTGAGCGTTAACTTCAAGGTAGGCTTTCATTACGAAGGACGGTGTGGCTTGTACTACAAAGCGTGTGATTATTGGAATGTTTGCTTTCTCAAGAGCGTTTTCGACGCTGAAAGAAGAGACGCATTCAGGAATGAAAATGTCAATGTCGCTATGTTCGTCGATGTCGCCGCGAGCCACACTGCCATAAAGTATACAAGGTAAATGAGCCTTTTCAAGTGAAAGCATTATCGATTCGGCATGCTTTCTATATTTTCGCAGAAGCATCCACCTTTCATTACCATAGGCGATTTCGCGTAGTTCTGAGACGACAGACGGCTTAACAGGAGACGACATCATGCAATAGAAGTTACGGTGTAGTATATATTTAGCCTTGCGCCTCTGATGAGTTTCGTTTGCCCGAGCGGTTAACTGATGGACGAAAAAAAGACAAGATGCACGTTATGCGGTAATAACGAACCTTTCTACTACCGAAGGTACTCAGGAGAGCGATTATGCCAAAATTGCTTTATCCGTTCAATAGAAGCAAAAGTGCGCGCTACAATCTCTAAGTATCGAATGTTCACCTGGCGTGACAGGATAGCTGTAGCTGTCTCCGGAGGAAAAGACAGTTTAAGTCTCCTCACGCTTTTAGCTAAGATCATACAGAGACATCCAAAAGCGTATCTCTCAGCAATAACCGTGGATGAAGGAATAAAAAATTACCGCGATGAAGCATTAAAGTTTGTAAAGGAGAGATGTAACGAGTTAAACGTCGAGAATCACACGGTTTCTTTCCGAGAACTCTACGGGTTCACACTTGACGAGATAGTTAAACAGGTAAAACCTCAAGAAGCGGGGCAATTGTCGCCGTGCGCTTACTGCGGGATATTAAGGCGACGAGCACTTAACGTGGCCGCGATGGAAGTTGGAGCAAATAAGATTGCAACGGCGCATACGTTGGATGATGAAGCACAGACAATTCTCATGAACTTTCTGCGCGGAGACCTCCAGCGACTAATTGCAGAGAAACCTGTCACGACTTTTGTCCACCCAAGACTTATCGTAAGAGTCAAACCATTCTGTGAAATCCCTGAGAAGGAAACTGCGCTTTATGCATACCTTCGAAAAATAGCCTTCCAAAGTCTCCCTTGTCCATACGCACAGTATGCTCTACGAAACGACACACGCGCTATCCTCAACTATATGGAGCAACTGCACCCTGGCACGAAGTTTACAGTTTTCAGGTCAGCCATTCATATACGAAATGCTCTTGAGGCGACCACTGAAAAAAAGACTTACAGCGAATGCAGCGAGTGCGGTGAACCAACTTCGCAGCACCTGTGCAAGGTGTGCCAAATGCTTCGGGAATTAAAGCATGAATAAACAGTCGCGCCAATAATGCGCGCATTAAAGTCTGCGCTGCCACTTAGCGTTCCCTTGCTGGCTTTTCATTTTTCGCAGCTTTTCGGACGCTTCAAACGCACTGTTTGACGAGGCAACGCGCTTTGCCTTGCGCAGGTCCACCCGCGTACCACAGTAAGGGCAAGTTCTGCTCTTCTGTACTGCACTTGCCATGAAAAGCCCACTGCACCGGCTACACATAAAGATAACGACTGTGGCATTACCCATTTAGGTTCTCCGAAAACCTTTTCCACACATCTCTAAATAAAGTTTGGGCGAGAAGGAACACAAATGACGACAGACGAGCCTCAAAAGCCCCGGATAAGCTTGCGTGACATGGCAGTACAATACTTTAAGAAAGAAGGATATAGAATCAAAGAGGAAAACGTTACGCTTGAAGGCTACAGTGGTTTGCCTAGACACTTTGACTTAATAGTCCAGAAAGGCCGATTGGAACAACCTGTCTGGATTCGCGACTGGAACAGAACAATAGGTGTCAATGTCATAATCACTCTGGACACTGCGGCCGAGGATGTGGGTTTGTCTAGTCCGATTCTCATCGGCGAGAAATTCAGTGACCATGCAAAATCCTACTCCAACAGACGCAAAATAACTTTGCTTACGAAGTACAAAATAGCCACAAGCATACGCTAGCATAATGAATGTTCGGTCACAGGCGCATGTACTCTTCCAGTAGCCCCTGATTTTCAAGCATGGACAGCCAATCAACGAGACCTACACGGGATTCCTGACGCCTGTCGAGTACATGCATCATTTCTGAAACGCAGTCTTCGACGGTTCTGCCTGAGACGTTAAGTTCGTACACACGTGTCTTACCCTGTTCATGAACAGCCTCAACCAGAGAGACATCCAAGATCTCTGCTGCCAAATTCTCCCAAAGCTTGCGCCCAGAAAAACCACGCTTTTCTAGTATACCACGCAACTCGAGAGGATTACGCCTTAATACAAACACACGTGTAACATACCTTCGTGGAACAACAGCAGGCGCATAATGTCCATCAATTACAACGTCAACCGAAGCCTTAGAAACAAGCTTAGACAGCAACAGCCGCATCCGAAGTTCGTCAACGATCAAAGTGCCCCTTTCAGCATCTTCGCCTACAGTCAATTTCTCGGCAACAGCTAGGTCGGTTAAATTGATGTGTATCCCATTCAACTTTGCAACAAGTGCACGCGCCAACGTAGTCTTACCAACACCAGGCGTCCCCGTTAACAGAATAACTCTTTTGCCCATAACAGAAAACTCTGCAATAGAAACTCTTATTGGTTACTCAAAACAGGAATTCTATGGGTCAGCGAGCTGGCGTGTGGCTTTCGAGCCTGACGCTTTACGCTTGAAGGCTTGAGGAAACTCCGCTCACACGTAGAAGTGCAGCGTCCTCAAGGACGTAGGGCGAGAGCCCTGGCAACGGAACAGAAACGAAACGTCCGTTGACATGTGACGATGAGGCATGCTAAGTTGCTGATAATGTCACACGGAAACGATGAAACGGCCGTCCTGCACGTGGAAAGGGCAAACAGTCGCTGGTGAAGAGTCTACCGGAAGCGCAGGTAGCCCGATTAGCCGAATGCCACAATTTAAACAAAAAGCGGGTTACAACCAGCACGCTGACCCAGAAAATTGCATGCAAAGCGCAGAATAGCAGGGTGCATCATGTGCAAACTGCAAAAACACAAAAAGTCCCGGTCTACGCGGAAGACTCCTTGTAGACTGGGATTTCAAGAATTTTTGCTAGACTTTCGCACCTTTGCTTTAGCTCTGGAATCTCAGATTTGAGTTGTTCTATCCTCTGTTTCTTTGTCTGTATTGCCTCGTTGACCTTATGCCAAAGCTTTTCTTCGGTATCTAGAAGCGCAGTCTTCTCGTTAAGCAGCATGGCTTCTTCTTCTGAGAGTTTTTCTAAGATGGCAAGCGGGTCGGAAGGTGTGTTGTCAGCTTGCTCGGAGTTTTTGGGCTCGTCGTCCTGAGAGTTTTTCTTGAAGAGGTCCAACATTTTTTGTTTCCTCCATCAATCGGTTTTAGTAATACACACTAATGTATTAACCGCTATTCCCCTATTCAAAATATAGCTAAAAACGAAATAACACGCACTCATAAAACTGCGCGCAGACTCTGAACTCCGCATGGGAAAAAGATAGCCATCAAACAGAATTGAACGATGCTTTACAAGAAGGGCGCCCCGAAAGTCGGACCCTTTAGTTCCAGAATGAATGCGCAAGGTGAAATGGTTGAAAAGCCGAAAGCAAACCTCGACGGCGCTCCACCGAACCTGTGAAGCGTATATTAGCGGAGGATAGGTAGGCGTAGTAGCTCATGCGTTAATGAGCGGCACGAGGTAATGTAATCCTCGACTGAAGTCGGAAGTTTTACGCCATCATTCATTAGTCCGACATTGGCGCCATTGTAGAGCCCTGCCAAGAGGAAACGTAGCCCTCAAGGCTATTGCCTTAACCTCCAAAACTTCGGGCGAATGCTGGAGGCGCCCCTGCTTCAGTCGCGGAGGTAGTCAATAGAACGTGTGCTGACGATAGTATACCAAGCTACACAATTAAGGCGCGTTTGGTCCGTTAACGCTCTGCTTT
>Ga0315298_1002541_pt1 | contig 30799 bp, 45 predicted proteins | sample WHS_1_MG_FD_203077 | JGI IMG/M metagenome (GOLD analysis project Ga0315298, IMG submission 203077) | Extremophilic microbial mat communities from Washburn Hot Springs, YNP, Wyoming, USA - WHS_1_MG | ecosystem: Environmental > Aquatic > Thermal springs > Hot (42-90C) | place: USA: Wyoming... | reverse complement strand
GAGCTAGAACCCGAAGAAGCAGTCTTTGCCAAAATCCCATTACCGTCAAAGAAGAACATTCTGTTGAGATCTCGGGCAAAGTCTGTTCTTAACGCTGCGGATTGTTCAACCAAGATGTTTGCCAAAGCGCCTGGATCTCCTTTTGCTGACTCAATCGCTTGGTCAGAAATATCAAAAGTGCCAAACACATATTTTGCTGGCACTGTTGCCTGAGACCAACCTGGCTTACCGCTTGCCAATTTAGCACCTTCTGTTACTGCGGCAATTCCGCTGTGGCGTGCCGTTCTCAGTGTAATATAGAAGGTGTTATTAGCCATTGGCGTAACGCCAGAATTTCTGGAAAGCATGTCATACCAGATTGTCTCGGTAGGCAATTGCTCTTCGATACGAGGAGCAATGATTTTTTGGAGAATATTAGAAATATCGGAAATAGTAATCGCCATCTATTCCTCCTTAAAATTCTTAAATTTTTACTCAGTTGGTTTACTCAGTTCTTCAACAATCAGGTCTTTCAGCTCACTATCAGACATTTTCCCGAGTGGCTTTGATGGTGCTGGTGGAGGTGGTGTTCCAACTGACCTTCCCCTTACGGATTCGTAAGTGGAAAGTCCTTGTTTCTTTGCTAGAAACTGTTGGATTTTCCACTCATCAAGTTTGGCACGATGCAAGTCCTCATACGCCTTTAATGGGTCGTAAATAGGGACTTTGGTCATGTGTGCCAAAACTTCCTCCCTCCGAAAGGGAGGTCTACCATCAGAACCATCAATTTCCTTTTCCAACTCTTTCAGACGTTGTTCGTATTCAATCTCTCGACGAATACTTTGGATGAGTTGATTTTTTTCTTGCTCAAACTCATCCTTAAAAACAACGCCATGTTTTTTCAACTCTTCCCGAATTTGACGAACGGTTTCATCTTCTTCAACCGTTTCTGTTTTCTTTTTTAACTCTGCAAGTTCCTGTGAACGCCTGGTGAATTCAGGTAAGAGTTTTTGATACTCCTCATACACTTGCTCCGCTGTGACCTTTCTGCCATCAGGGAGTGTGTAGAGTTTCTCTTGGACTGGAGAAGACTCACCAGCTGCCTTCTCTTCCTCCATTTTCTCCTCTGACTGTGGAGTTTCAAATAACTCTTCCACTTGGTCAGATTCGTTAACTTTTGTCATTTAACCTCCTTTGACTGCTTACGCACTTGGTTTTCAATAGCGAAAACTGTGCTTCGGCTTGGTCAATTACATTATAAGGGCAAGGTATAACATCTGTCAAGGGGTTTACCAAGACGCCTTTGTCCTGCAGCCATTTTAAATTCTCTCTATTTAATCTTTGGCAATTTAATTTTGGGAAGTTTAATTTTTGGTACTCTGGGAACTTTAATAGACACTTTGTAAGACGGCATTCTTACTGTTTTCCTTGCTCTCGCCATATTACCTCCTCAAAAATCAATACCAAACGATTTCGCTTTTTCAATCTCTTTTTGAGCTATTTCTAACCCTCCCAAAACATCGGTTTGCAATCCATAAGCATCAACTTCATCAACAAGTTTCTTAATTTTATTATATACCTCTTTTACCGAGTTACCATCAGCAATAATATTAACCACCCCTGTAAGTCCTGGCACGGCATAGTATTTATCTGCTACTTGACAGTATTGCCTCATCTTAAAATACTTTTCTAATTTTTTATCAAAATCAACCATCACCCAATACTGGTTGGCGTGAAATGATTCCAAAGGTAGGCAACCAACATAAGGCGCAGAAGACACAATCTCTACATCCTCTTTTTTAGCCACTTTATAAACAAGCTCATCAAAGTTTTTAATCCACTCCACATAACCAGCACTGGCAGGCGCAAAGAGCCTACTACAAATATCTAAAAGATAAGCGGTTCTGGTAGAGACTACTTTTGCCTCTATGGAAAAAGCTCCTCTATAATCTAGTTTTCTTAAAACAGGCTGCAGACCTTCTAAGATTTTTCTCAGTTGCACTGGTAGTTCTTTAAACCTAACAAACTTACCTAAGTAGGAAGCCTTCTGGATTTCAAACCCGAGTAAAAGCGGTTCAACAAACTTTTCACCTTGAAAAAAGCCATCAATCCCGGGCTCCACGCTCTCATCGGCTTTAATCGCATCTTCAACGATAAAATTAAATTGATCTTTTATCGGACCATAAACGACATCAAGCTCATCTAAAAGAAGTTTCACCGATTCATAGTTTTTAGCGTGAAAGGAATCCACATCTTTTCTGAATATATCTATCTTTACATATTTGTTAGGATGTGTTTTCAGATACTCTCTTAAAGCGATCAGTCCCTTAATTTTGACTGCATTATGCAGAGGCAAACCTGCTTTTTTAACAATCTGCTTTAGCAGCCAACGATGGTTTTCTAGCAATTCTCCTTTGCCAGCACCAAAAACTGTATAGCCTTTTTTTCTTAACCAGTCAGCTAAATCATTAGCATAAACATCAAAGAAGACAATACAATCTGCTTCGTCAACATAATCAAAAAAATAGAGAACCTTCTCTACGCCTGGTACTCCTAAACCAACAGCATATTTTGAAAACGCTGGAAAACTGTCTTGCCAAGGCGAATAATAAAATACCTGATTCTTCCCATCAGCTGCTAACCTTTTTGCGTGTTCAATAAAAAGATTAAAGTCATATACCAGAAACTTCATTTTCTCTTCTTAAAAGCCTGAATCTGCTGCAATCTCTTTTTCGCTTCCGCTTTTGTCTTGTAAGTCCCGAGATTTCTGCCAGTACGATGAGAAACTACCCGATACCCGCCTTTAACTTTTACAATCATTTTTTACTCCTTCTACCAGCTCGTCCCACTCCTCTCCTTCCGTACTCGATAGCCAAAGCCTGCTTAATCGCCTCTCGTTTGCTTTTGGGATGATAAGTAGCACGGCTGGTTGTAATCTTTCCAGTCTTCTCATATTCTCTCACCAGTTCACTCACATTTTTGCTAATTGCCTTTTGTTGTCTTCTAGTTGGTTTTTTTGCCATTTTACCTCTCCTCTCCGAATTCTTCTTCAAATAACTGATCTCGCAATTCCTTAACCATATCTTCGTCACTCTGATTCATATCAATTCCACGATAAATTGCTTCCCTAACCGTTTTTCTGTTAGCACCTACTGCTCCTGATCTAACAGCACGAATCTTGTCAAAGGCTTGATACCTTAAAGTCTCTTTCATCTTCTCTTTGTAATCATTTGACATTTCTCCTCCTTCTCTTTTTAGGCTTAACTTTACCAACGACCTTTTGAAGTAAAGACGAAATTGAAGAGATTTTTAACATCTCAACTCCTTTTAATGCTTTTTCTTGCTCTTTTTCTTTGTTTTTCCATTATCTCCGCTCTCGCCAGCGGATTTTGCAACATCACTTCTGGTTGTGTTAGATATTCTAAAATGTGTTGTTTCAATTCATCAGGTAGAAGTTGAAAGTCAGGAGTTTCAACCATAGAAACATTCGTTTCCGCTTTTGTCCTTTCCAATATCTCGGCGACATTACCAAACTTAAATCCTTCCAACAAAGTTCTTTTATCAATCAATCCCGCAGAATAAAGTTCTCTCAAAGTATCTCTCTTGCCTTCTTCGGTATAGGACAAAGCCGATTCAATAGATGCCTTGACTCGAAATGACTTTTTAATCACAATCGCATTTTCCCTTTCAGCCAACTCTTGTCCCAAAGGATGATTCAAGCCTTCTTCACCAATTACCTTGAAGTAATCTGGCTGATCTTCATCTCCCATACGATAAATTGTTTTCGGTAAGAGATAATGAGTCGCCGCCAAGTCAATAATCTTTTCCGACAATTTCTGCACCGTATCTTGGAGATTCATCATCGGAACTCGTAAATTAGCAAAGTCGGATTGCTTTAAAGATTCAATCGCTTTATATGCCCTCACCCCTCGAGGTATTTTCCCTAAAGCGGCGGTTGAAGTTCCTGATTCCTCAATCCACTTTTCCAGATTGTTGGTATGGACAAACAAAAAGTTAGGCAAAGTAGGAATTTCCATCGGTTGAGGCGGCACAGTATCATATTCTACAATCTCTCCATCCTCATTGACCAAACGAGAAATGGTTGCCATCTTTTGTTTCAGATATCTACCTCTTACCATCACATTGGTAAAGTTTTCAATTTGCGAAACAAAAACATCAAGAGATTTATTTAAGGGAATCAACTTCTCAATAAAAGCGGGCTGATAAACTGGTCCAGAAAATGGTTTATACAAAACAAAAGGATATTGATGCATATCATAAACTTCTTCTCTTAACTTTTGACCACCAGCCACAGTGATAACCCGCATTCTAATACCGTCTTTCGTCTTCTCTTTAATCCAGGCTTCTTTAACAATGACGGTTTGGAATTCTTCATATTGTGGTTTAAAAGAAGCAAACTTATCCGATAAACGGGCTTCTTTCATTTGAGAAGCGGCTAAACGATTATCATAAACGACCTTTGAGGTGTTACTAAAATTGGGATTAGCCTCCAAATCCGCTTTAGTCATAATTGTCGTTTTAATTACATAAGGCGCTTCTTCAATGTCCTTAATATTCAAAGGTACAGCAATATCAAAAGCGTCATAAACATCAACGTAGATATCATCTTTAATGGCATCAAAACCAACTTCTAAAACCGCATAAGGATAGATTAAAGCGTACAAAACAAGTTCATCCAACAACGCTCTGATATTCCAGTGTTGCCATCCTTCTTGTAAAAATTGATTCACTCTCTTGGCAACTTCTTCAGCCTTTTCAGTCTGTTCATCAGGAATTACCACCCAGCGTGGTTCAGCAGATAAAATGAGATTTTGTACTCCTTCTACCTGTCTTCTTGCTTTTGGGATTGCTCTTAAAACCGTTCCCTTTGGTGGATTAACCCTATCCACAGTTTGAGTGCTTTTTCTCCACCAAACAAAATGATTGTTTTCATAAAAAGCCCAGTTGATATACCACTGACGGGTATAGCGGAAACGGGCATCTTCAAGTTGTTTCCATAAAGTTTCTACTTTACTAACAACGTCTTCATTTGATGGTCTTGGCATTTTTACTTCCTTATCGCCTCTTCAAATTTCTCTTTATCTTCCCAAATAGGCGATTCTTCAATGGGAAGATAATCAGGTTCATTAGAGGTAGGAGTTTTTTCTGAACTTTTGGAAGTTAAAAGCAGATATTCATCAACACTTTTTGCCATAATTTTGGTTGTCAGATCTTTAATCACTTTTTGGGTTTGCCACTCTTTGAAAATGAGATAAACGATGAGAAGTGAAGTTAAAATAATCATATTACCTCTTGTATCATATTCCAATAATCTTCTTCATCATAATCCCCAAACTTTAATCTTTGATAACTCTTTTCAATGTCTTGTTTCACTTCATTCCAAAATTCATTGGTTTTTTGGTCGGCGGAATAAACTTTCCCTTCATTTTCAATTTGCATAAACTCGGGGTGTGAAGCAATGGCATATCTGATTGCATCCATCATATGATTATTTTCATCCGCTGGTTCTTCTACCATTTTATCACTTTCTTTGTAAACATACAATGTAAATTCTTCAAGAGCATTAATACATCTTCGGTGGATAAAAAAACGACCCATCCGAATTAAAGCCCGCACTCTTCCAATCCCAAAAAAGATTTCATTGTTAGCAGCCATAGTAGGAATGCCCTTGAGATTCAACTCGTCAATATAGCCTGGTTGATCTCTACCAGCGTATACAAAACCAACTCTATTTTCCAAAACCTTCTCCTTCAAAATTGAAATGACATCAAGGATGGTCAAACCGCTCTTATAGACCTCGTCAAAAAGATAAACCTGTCCATTCTCCGTAATTCCCAAAAAAGCAATCGCTGTTGGATCTCGGTATCCCCAGTCAATTCCGCAAATTACTTTTTGAAACTTGGGAACATCTGAAACGACATTTCTGATATTACCCTGCTCATCAAAAATATCTTCATAAACCAGTCCTTGCATTCTACGAAACATTCCCTTGTATTTCCTTTCAAACTCGGACAAGGGTAAAACTATCCTGGCGTGTTCGTAATTTTCTTTAGGAAAGTAGGGATTGTGAATACTTTCCCATTCAACGATCTCAAAGTTTTCATAACCCAACTCTTTGTTTTTCACTTTCTGATAAATCTGTTTATACAGCCAGTTGACAGTATTTCCACTAATACATTCTTCTCCATTACGCCTTACTAAAATCAATCCTGTAGACACAGCCACACAACCGATATAACCATCATAATCAACAATCCTTCGTTCTTTAACCATCGCCCGTTTCCTTGCTCTCTCTGTGATATGAAACATTGTTGCCTTAATTATCCTACCTTGGATACAAGAATCCGCTTGTTTGCGTTCGGAAATTTTAGTAGGAATACCACAAAGCATACAGACCTCTTGAAAATCCTCGGCTAGTCTTTTAGAGACTGTATAATAAGAAAATCCCTTTCTACCATTCTTTCTATAAGAACCATCTCCCAAAATCATCCTATCTATCAAAACCATCAAATTATTTTTCCCAACAAACTTAAATTCATTGGGGATATATTTGGTGTATTTGTTCCCCAATTTTTTGAGATAACTCCAAAGTTGTTTATTAGAGCAAAGGAATAAACCTGATTTTTTATTATAACTAAACTTAAAAGGCAGTTTTTCTAAATCTGACTTGAGAATTTCCCACTTCTCATCCTCTTTTTGAGAAATATATACTTGATATTGATTTCTTTTTTTTCTAATCCCACCTTCTGACAAAAACCATCCCAAAAAAGCCAGCCAATCTTTCATATTGATTTTTATTGGTTTTGATATGCGACATTTATTTTCAACAGGAGGCAAGACAAAAAACTCCTGTTCTTGAATTTTTGGAAATACGGCTTTAGGAATTGATAAATATCTGTTTTTCAGTTTAAAAAAATGTTCCGCAGTTTTGATATAAAATCTGTTAGAGTTTTTATACAAAATGCGATGATTAGGAGTGACCAACAAATCTATAGCGTGTCCCTTAAAATGAAACATCTTGCCTTTATATCTTTGCCAAACAATCTCTTGAGGTTTCTCAAACCAACCTTCTCCATTCTCATTACAAGCAAAAACCTCATCATCATCAGTCAACTCACCAAACTTCTTCCAACCATTCCTTGTATAAATTTCTGTTTTCTCGTCATAACAGTAAGGAGAGGTTGTGATTAAAACTCGTCCATTAGTGGCGGAAACTCGGCTCAAAACATTAACCCAAGCTCGATATTTCATCTGACCCGCTTCGTCTAACCAGGCAGCATGGGCAGTCATTCCTTCAATGCTATCTGGCGATTCCAAACTTCGAAAAAAGATTTTCCCTCCACTTTTAAGACGATAAACCTGCTCCATCTTGTTATACGAACCCCAAACTCCTTCTGGCATCAATTCAAAAATCTTTTCCAAGGTGGACTGATTTAAAATTTTAAAAGAGGGAGCGCCAACCAAAAAAGTGCCTCTGGGATTTTTCTTAATTTCTTGAATTAACCACAAAACACCACAAAGAGTTTTACCACCTTGAATACCTGCTATTGCAACGACAAATCGCTTTTTAGAAAGTAAAACACGCTTTTGATATTCATGTGGAATGATCACTCGGGGCATCGTCCATCCTTATCTCAAGAGAATCCTTCCAACTTTCTTCTTTCTCTTTTGATTTGGTTTTACCAGTAGGTAAAATCCCTTTCATCTTCATCAAAAGTTCAATCGCCTTGATTCTAACCTGCCTTTCAGGGGCATTGGTTGCGCCTTTCTCAAAAATCTCTTCTATCAGAGCCTCTTTCAACTTCATCTCAGCCAAATTCTCATTCTCAATAAGATGGTAATTCAAAACTCGCCTTACCCTCTTCCTCCGAGACATCGCCTCTCCGACCCGACTGGCTTTTATTCTGTCTTCTATTCCAAAAGCCCTAACTGCTGCCTCTGTCTTATTTCTCGTCTCAAGATAATATTTCAGCCACAACTTTTCATTTAGGGTAAGAGTATCTAACAAACTTTGTGGAATTTTAGAGAAGTCCATAGCGGTTATATTATATCATTAAAAACTTCCTCGACCAATTCTTCGACCGCTTGTTTATCCTTTCTTCTCTTTTGATATCGCTTTTCAAAAAACTGATTCGCCTTTCTGCAAATCCAAAACGTCTCTTTAACCTTCTCTTTAGTGACGGGATTTCTATACTCTCTTTCTATAGGCTCTGCTTTTAAAGCACCAGTATCTATATCCAATCCCATAGTTTCAATATCCTCAAGTTTAACCAGTCCATACCTTGGCACATCTACAATCCCATATTTCTCTTCCAAAACTTCTTTAAACCATTGGGTGAGAATCTGAATGTATTTCTGGTTCTGTTTTTCTGTTGAGCCAATGTTTTCACCGACCACCTTTTTCATCAACAGAAATTGCTTGTAGGGTGTAAGATTCTTGAATTCATCTTTGGTCATTTTACCTCCCTGCTAGAAGTTCGGGCATCCTAACTCTAATTGTCCCCAACTTCCAACTTAATTTATGTTTCTCTGCAATGTAAGCCATTCTTCTCATCGCCTTGATAATCTCCTCTGGGGTGCGTCCATTTTGAAACATCAATTTGACCTCCCTCTTTAAAAGATTCCATTCATTACCTTTAGGGGCGAGGTTTTTTAATTCGCAATACTCTTTTAGAACCTGGTCATACCACTCTACAGGATATTTCGTTTCTCTAAAAGATTTTTTTTCTTTTTGACCCGACGAATTTGATTCGTCGGTAGTTTTTTTATTTTGTATAGTATTTCTTTTGTATGCTTCACTTTCCGTAATTACGGAATCCGAAGAGGTTGGGTCTAACCTCTTCACTTTCTGTAGAGGTTGAGATTCTTTAACTACTCCGTCGTTTTTTAATAGAATCTCTTTTCCTAATCTGTAATATATCTTTTTTCCTATTCGTTTATTTTTGGTATCTAATAGATTTCCATCTTTATCCCGAGCCTCTATCCATCCTTTTTTGATACAACTTTCAATTCCTTGCGCCAGGGCTGTATATCCTCTACCTGTAATTTTTTTCAACTGATAATAAGAGAGCCAATCTTCTTTCTTTCTCATTTTCGTTTCTGGATCTATTTCCCACCCCAGCGTTGCTCTGGTAACTGCCATCACGATTCTGAGTTCTGTGTCTGTCATTTTTGCCATTAAATCATTAAAGATGATGTTTGGTGTTGGGGTTGTGTTTGGTATTGCCATTTTGCCTCCTTTCTAAATGAAAACCCCGCCTGACTCGGCTAAGAGATGGGGCGGGGAATTCAGCCGAGTCATATTGCTTTATTGCCCATTGTGGGCTCATTATACCACACTATTTACTTTTTGTCAAGCCCATTGTAACATAAGAGTGCTCTTATCTGTAATCAACCGCCCGTTGAAAAAGACGGGCTTTTTTTAAAACTCGGTTATTCACTTTAGGGGGGATAATAGGGGGGTAAGTGTATACGGGTATATATTACGGGTATATATACGGGCTCGTATATAAATATACTCGGATATAATACTCGGGAGTGGGGAACGGATTATCCGAGAGGGGAGTGGAATGCTGGAAGGGAACCTTATCCGAGAGGGGGAGTGGGAAATGCCCGAGAGGTACCTTATCCGAGAGGGGTATATCCCCCTCTTAATCTCGGGCGGCGGGTCATACCCTCTCTACTTCTCCGAGCCCGAGACCGAGCACGGAACACGGAACACGGAACACGAAGAGGTATACATACATCGCCCAAAGAGGTGTGGATAAGTTGTGGATAAGTGCGAGAGTGAAACCGACCCCCCTCCCGAGCCCGTGTTTCCGCTCTTATTAAAAAAGCCCGCTTTTATCTTTTATTCACTATTTAAAACAAAACTTCCTCCTTGCTATTCTTTTCCATGCTTAAAATTGTGGATAAATAGCAAGAGTAAAGGACTTGACAAATGACAGACAATATGTTAGTATATTGGTAGATATGCTGAAGGATGGAGCAGGAGCAGGGTGCGCAATACAAACGCAAAAGACCCAGCCCGCACATCCCGAAGCATTAAAGGGGAAAAATGAAAAAGAAGGTTAAAAGATTTTACCTGGTGAAGGTCAAACATTATTTAAAAGACAAAAGATTCAAAAGCTATTCAGTAGTTTACAGGTGAACCTTAAAAATTAAATTTTAAGGATGGCACCAGCAAGCCGAGAAACCAGCCGAGAAAATCAAAATTTAATTTCTTGGCTTGAGATTGGAGGAAAAAAATGACAAAAAAACAATTAAAAGCGGAAAAATTAGTAGAAAAACATATTATTCAAAACATCAATTTAACAATGGAAAAAGCATTTGAAGAAAATCCTGAAATACTATTTGAAGCGAAAAATTATAAAGAAGACAAAGAAACAGGAGAATACCCCGAAATATACGAATGGTGGAGTGTAAGCGATTGGCTTGCTGATAAACTTGAAAATCGAGGTGAAATAGTTTTTGAATATTTAGATTTTAAGGTTTGGGGTCGTCAAACAACAGGCCAAGCCATCAAGTTGGATAATATAATACAAGAAATCGCAGAAGAATACAATTCTTAAAAATACAATCTCGGCTGGCTGGTGCTATCCTTAGATAGCACAGAATGGAATGCGAGGGTGCTTAACAGCAATGTAAAATAGCAGGCTGGCTAATGGTTAGGTAAATGGTTTGATTTGAAAACCAGCCCTCGCCTCCAATCTGAAAAAATGAAAAAATAATTTTAGAAAGGAGAAAAAATGAAACTTTTAGAAATGACAAAAGAGGAGATTGAACAAGAAAAAATGAGAATTAAAAAGCAATTGGAGTTTCTTTTTGTGCTTTTTTTGAGTGTCCTGTTTTTCGCTTCAATTCTTTTTGATATTTATTTTAGACAATAATGCCCTACTGGTTTGAAATCTGCAAAATTAAGTTACCTAAAGAAAAGGATAGACGAAGAAAATTAACTGATGAGGAAAAAGAAGAGATTAAAGAGTTATACAGAAAAGGATGGCCAATTCGTAAGATAGCAAAGAAATTTCAAGATAAGTGCAGCCGTCGTCTCATTCAATTTATCCTATTCCCAGAAAGATATAAGCATTCAAGAATAAATTGGCATTGGAGAAATTATTACAACAAAGAAAAACATGCAAAGATAATGAAAGAATATAGGAGATATAAAGCCAAAATTTTGAAAAATGAAAAAAATTAGAGTCAAAAAACTATGGAACAATTGCGTCTCTGTTAGAGATTATGACATTGAAAAAGCCAAAAAGCAAGGCGGTTTGATTATAGAGTTTCAAGGTGAAAAGATGATGCTATCTAAAGAAGATTTAGAAAAAGGCAAGCCAAGTGGGGTAAAAGTGAGAAGCAAATGGGGAAATAAAATTTATGAGTTGATTGATTTTGAGTGGAAGCCCCAGCAGATTAAACTATTTAAAAGGAGGAAAAAATGAAATACAAAATCTACATCAAAAGTCATTGCGAGTATCCCGATTATGAGGATGAATGTGAGGCAACCGACAAAGTAGAAGCGGCAACCATCTTTATGAGAAGACTGAACCAGAATGGAGAGATTTGGAATTGGCTGGACCTGATGGATTACATTGAAGAAGACTTGACAAATGACTGAAAGTGTGCTATTATATTGGCAGTGGAGGTAAAGATGATTACCAAAGAAGAAATTAAAAAAATGATTGAGGATATGATTTTTAAGTTTGGTATCTCTCCTGCTAAAATTGCTGACAAAATGAGAATCTCTGTCCGAACTCTTGACCGATGGCGAACTGGTCAAACTGAACCGAAATTGCAAGACAAATTTTATTTAAGGCAAATGTATCGAGGCTATGCTCATCGACTGGGCATAAAGGTGAAAAAATGAAAGAAATTTTAGAGAAGATTAAAAATTACGAAGATGACCCAAACCAACTTTCCAAAATCCTTTTGGAAGCGATTTCGCAACTTTATTATTTAGGCAACGAACAACACCAAGCCAATTTGGAATATGCAACCAATGTAGTGGTTGAATTGAATAAAGTCGAACAAGGAAAAAAACCAAGTGTCGCAGAAGCAGAAAGACGAGCAGAAGTTTTAACTGAAGGAAGGGTAGACAAGATTAGATATGAAAGGGAAGCACTTCAAGAACTGATTAACGCTATCAAAACAAGATTAAGAGTATTAGAAAGCGAAATGCTTTTGCAACCTCATAATTGAGAAAGGAGAGAAAATGAAAATTAAAATTTGCGACCCACGCATTTGGGAAACGACAACAGGAAAAAAGAAAGTGCTTTTTAGAGATGAAAGTGGAAATCAGTTTGACTCTTGGGATTTAAGTTTAGTTGAAAAGAAAAACCAGTTAGTAGAAGGGGTAATTAAAAGCAGAACTTTTAAAGGCAAGATATTTAATACCTTTGTCCCTTTAGAAGAGAAAAAAGAAGAAAAGAAAGTTGAACCGACAGCTCCGCCATCTGATGTTTGGGAAAGGAGAGATCGCTGGCAAGCAAAGATGAGTGCTTGGAAATCCGCTTGCACTTTATATGAAGGGACAGGTAAAGAAGCAGCAGCAAGGAAATTAGCCCAAGAGATATTTGAGGATATTGTTTCTGCAAAAACTGAATCAGAAGAGATTGAAGAGTATCTTAATAAAGAAGCGCAAGATTTAAATGAACCACCTACTGAAGAAGATTATGCCAATTTATTAGAGTAAACAAGACTGATGGGAGGCTTCCTCCTGCCCATCAGTCTTGTGCGGAGGATAAATCCTCCGCTCTACCTGACAGCAAGGTAGCAAAAAAAACAAAAAGCCCCTCCTTAACACTACCTTGCTGTCAGGTACCTACAAGGATAAGTCTTGTAGGGAAAGGAGAAAGATGAAATTTAGAATTAAAAGCGGAACAATCTTGGAAGGTGAACCAGTAGAAGAGTTAAAGCCTACACCGAGTGATAAGGTAGCAACGGCTGGTTATGAGTTTATAGAGGATTGGGAAGAAGTAGAGGAGATTTTGGTTACTGATAAACCAGAAAGGAAGATATTTGTAAACAAGAAGTTTGCTTCTGGAAGCAGGTTTGGTGATTATTGTATTTTCATTAACTGCATTTTTGGTCCTGATTGTGAATTTGGTAATGAGTGTGAGTTTGGCTTTTATTGTGAGTTTGGTTCTGATTGTAGGTTTGGTTCTGGGTGTAAGTTTGATTTTGCTTGCGAGTTTGGTTCTGGGTGTGATTTTGGTGAAGATTGTAAGTTTGATAATAAGTGTAAGTTTGGTTCTGACTGTAGGTTTAAACCTCTTTGCAGATTTGGTCCTTCCTGCAGATTTGGTTTTGGTTGTAGGTTCGGTCACCAATGCTTTTTTGGTGATGGATGTGTATTTGACTCTTCCTGTAAGTTTGATTACGGCTGTTCATTTGGTTCTTCTTGTAATTTCGGTAATAGTTGTATGTTTGAAAATTTTTGTAGGTTTGGTTCAGGTTATAAGTTAGGTAGTGGCTGTATAATAGGTCTACCCTACTGGGATGAGAAAGGTAAACACAAAGAATAATTAAAGGGAAGGAAAGGAGAGAAATGAGTTTAACAAAACTAAAACAAGCCTATGAGAAGTTAGCAGGGATTATCCTGCTTGTGGCTGTTTTGGTTGGAATCGGTTTCGGAATCGCCTACAAGTATTATGTCAAACCCCTAAAGGCAGAACTTCAGCAAAAGCAGAACCAGATTGAGGAACTTTTAAAACAAAAGGCAGGGTGAATCAGCGGGTGGCTGAGGTAAAACAGGCAACCCCTTTGGCATCCTCAGCCACCTCACGAAACACCCTACCGAGAGAGGAGAGGAATTATCTCATAGAGTTGATTGAAAGGTATAACTGGAACGATGAAATCGCTATCAAGGTGTTTCGGGCAGAGTCGGGATTGAATCCAAAAGCAGTTCACAAAAACAAGGATGGTACGCTGGACTTGGGAATCGCCCAGATTAACACTCGGCACTGCGGCAAGGTTAGGGGAAACTGTTTGAGACTGCTTGACCCAGAAGAGAACCTACGGGTCGCCTATGAGATTTATAAGGCATCGGGTTGGTGTGCTTGGGTGCAGGCAAGGAAGATGGGTTATTGCAAATAAGAAAGGAGAAAAATGAAAACCTTCTCAATCGTCTCAATCGCCCTTTCATCGCTCGGATTGCTTGGAAGCCTGATGTTAATTTTCACTTCTGAAACCGTTCAAGAAGTTCAGGATGGTGTCATTGCCCTATTGCTGTTCGGCTTCTATCTGGTCTTCTCAATCTTGGTTTATCGGGACAACAGGAGGTGGTAAGATGCGGTTCTGGTCTTGCTTAGAGGCGTTGGTTATGTTGGTAGTGTTGTGGGTTTTGGTTATTTATGGGGTATTCTTTGTGTTAAAGTTATTTTTGGGGGATAGGTTGTATAGGATAGAGGAGATTAAAAACAAGATTTTGTGCGGGGATGCGTTAGGGGTTTTGAAGTACCGAACAATTGACTTAGTTCTTACCGATCCGCCTTTTATGATTAAATAGAAATTCACAGAGCATCTAATTTAAAATATAAAGGGAATGACATAAATTTAGATTTTGGCGAGTGGGATAAACAATGGAAGAGTGAAGAAGATTACTTAAGATGGTGTCAAAAGTGGTTAAAAGAATGCGTAAGAGCACTAAAACCTTATAAACATTGATAAGAAAAAAATCAGTTATGTATGGGAATTTTTAGAAAAATTAGGGATGAAAGGAAGAAGCCCTTTGTTTTGGATAAAAAGTAATCCAGTTCCACGGGGAAGAAAAGTAGATTTTATGAAATCTGTAGAATGGTTCACAAAAGTTAAGCAAGAATTATCATTTGGGACAACAGATTATATATTAGCATCTATCCCACAAAATCCACGATATCACCCCACTCAAAAACCAGAAAAACCCCTGACGGTATGGATAGATTATCTTACAAATAAAGGAGATATTGTCCTTGACCCCTTTGCGGGAAGTTGCACCACCGCAGTTGTCGCTAAAAAGTTGGGCAGAAACTATATTATGATTGAAATAAGTCCCGAGTATTGTGAGGTAGGTAGAAGAAGATTGGAGAAAATACCAAGTCCATTACCATTAGGAGAAGAATGAAAACCAGACGCAAAGGCTACAACTTAGAAAACCTTGTTGTTAATCTTGCCAAGCAATATGGCTTAAAAGCGAGAAGGCAATGGTTGAGCGGAGCGGGTGAAGGTTATGATGTTGAAATAGAAGGGATGCGTGGTGAGTGTAAGGTGCGACACGGCGACTTCAAAAGAATATATGAGTGGTTAGAAGGCAAAGATTTTCTGGTAATAAAACAGGACAGAAAGAGACCTCTTTTTATTTGTGATTTAAAATTATTTTTGGAGATGATAAAAAAATGAAAATCCTCGTTACTGGCAATTCAATGTCTTACCTTTCGGGTCAACCTCTTTATTGCTATGAGTTATGCCGAGAATTAAAAAAACAAGGTCACGATGTAGCGATGCTTTCCAATTGGCAATATCCCCAGGATGCTGAAGGATATCTACTCAAAGAAAATCTATTAAAAGCGGGAGTGAAAATTTATTCTTTTTCCGATAACTATATTGATAACTATGATTTAATCATCGCTTCTGAATTAGTTTCCTTGCCTGTAACCCAAGCAATGCCCAATATTCCCGTCTTAAATGTTGTTCACTCCGAATATGATTGCGAGACTCCATTGCCTAACACCGACCAAGTCATAAAATATATTTGCATTAGAGAGAGTATTGTTGAGCATATTGTTCAGGAACACAACATACCGCCACAAAAATGCCAAGTTATTTTTAACGGCGTTGATAGAGAAAGATTTAAACCAAGAAAAAAACCCAAAAGAGATTATTACAAAATTGTAGTTCCTTGCACTTTAGATAAATTAAGAGAAAAGTTTCTAAATCATCTTATTGATCACGCCTCACCAGACAAAAGAGTGTTTATCTTTGGCACTCAATTTGACGCTCAACTACATCAAAGTCCTTATGTATATATTCACCCTGCTAAGTTTCATATAGAAGAAGAAATTGCCACGGCTGACGAGGTAACTGGGATATTGTTTGGCAGAGTGAATATAGAAGCCTGGAGCTGCAATGTTAAAACAAGCTCTTATCACCCAGATACTTTGGAATATAAGGTGCTTCCAAAACCAAAAAACTTTGACCAACTTTTTAACATTAAAAATGTAGCCAAGGAGATGATCAATGCTTTCCTATCCTCAAAACATTGAACCGATTTTAAATCTCATTTTGAAATTAAAACCAAAAAAGGTTTTGGATATTGGTTCAGGTTTTGGTAAGTGGTCTATTTTAATTAGAGAAGCACTCTTATCTGATAGAGCTTCTCAAGGTGAACTGATGCCCAAGGATGATATTATTATTGATTGTTGCGAGTGCTGCCAATATTTTATCAACCAACCCTACCATCAAGCTCTCTATAACCACCATTACCACAAAAGAATAGAAGAAGTTGATTTGCCCGATGATTATGATTTACTTCTTTTAATTGATGTGATAGAACACTTTCCTAAAGAAAAAGGCAAAGAGTTATTAAACAAGTTGTCTCGTTTTAACCTTCTTATCTCTACACCAAAAGAAGTGGTTTTTTATAAAACCCATTTCTATGGACCTGATTCAGAACCACATTTGTCTCAATGGAATGAAGAAGACTTTATTGGCTGGGAAAAATATTCCACTCCTTGGAGTCACATTTATTATCGGAGTCATTTATAAAAATCTGTTCCACCAGAAAAAACATAATTTCCCTTTGAACTCTTCAGCCAGATATTATTTCCCCCAATATTTTCTCCAACTACCTTATCAACAGCTGTAAAAACATCACCATAATGAAGTTGTTTTGAACCACAAAGTCCTGATTTTGTGGTGGGTTTGCATCTAACATTTAGGACAGGCACTATCACTTTTACTTTTCTGGGAAATTCAGATGGAATTGGCAAAGGCGAAACCGCTTTCGGTCTGATATTCCTGTAAGAAACGACAGTATAAGGATTTGATTTTGTTTTACCGTCCCAAGGGTCAATGATTGTTGTTGGGTCTAAACAAACTACAAAATGTTGAGAACCATTTTTCATTCTAACATCGGCTATGCACGGATAAAATTTCGGCTTTGTGCTGACTCCTTGCCAGTCTAACTGTAAAAGGAAGGTCGCTCTTTCCCAGAGACAAATACAACCTGAAACAAAACCGCCATTGTTTTTGAGAATCTCATTTATCTCATCTGGTCTTTTATCAGTCATTATTCCCAAACAGGTAATAGCGCAACCCTTCTCGCCAATAGTTGTTGAACAATAACCCAATTTTTTCCAAGACCATCTAAAATCTCTTTGACTAAATGGGGTCATATTACAATCCTAACAACTCTCTTAACATATTTTCTCGTTCTGTTTGACTCAATCGTTTATCAATTTCTTCTTTCAATTCTTCTTCAGTCATATCCTCTTCTCTTTCCTGAAGAATTTGTTGTTTTAATTGCTTCTTTTTCTTTTGTATTTCAGATTGGTCAAAGCCGATATTGTTTTCATCCAAATAAGCCGAAATCTTTGCCATAATCTTTTTAACATCTTCTTCTGAATACTGTTTTTCAAGTTGACTTCTAATGCTCTGTTTGAGCGATTGTCTGGTAATAAATAATCCTCTCTCATTAGCCAATTCTTCAACTAACATTTTAGCATAAGAAGCGTCTTGGTCTTCAATCGCTTTAATCGTTTCTTGAGCATACCATTTTTTCACCGTATCTTCAGGAACCATTTGAGAAGCGACGATACGAGAAACAATTGGAATAGGAACATAAGAAACTGCCATTCTTTCCAACTGTTGTGGTTTACCTTTTGTTGCTTCCACTGTTCCTGTGATAGCGCTAACCACATCTGAAACAGCAGGACCACCGAGATATCTCCAAAGACCCAACTCTTGTCCTGACGCCACTGCTTTATAAATATCTGAAGCAACACCTAATCCGCCAACCCAAGCGAGATTTTGAAGATAGCGATCCAAAAAGCGACGGGGTCTATGCTGATCAGTTAACAAAGATCTAATATCAGCAACAACTTCACCAGCCATTGGGAATAAAGTCAGAAACAAAACCAAAGGTTTGGCATTACCTCTGAAGAATTCTCCAAAGACATTGTCATAGAGAAATTGAAATTGGTTATAAGCGAAAACCTTAAATTGAGTAAGTAGCCGTCCTTCTGGAGTCGTTGCCCAGAGAGGTAAATCAGGAATGTCTGCTCTAAATTGAGTAATATCAGCCAATCTTTTTGCGGCTGTTCTAATCTGTTCAGCAGTCAAACTTGCCTGTCGGGCTACTTTCTTTGGATCTTCCAAAAGAAGTTCAGAGATAATTTTTTGCGCCTTCCGAGAATTAGGATTTTCTTTCAAAACATTAAACCACCTTCTAATAGAATATTTAGCAACATTAGCCGCAATAATACGGTTATTATTTTCAGTAGGCGTAAATAAAGTCCATTTTAAAAATTTTTCAGTGAAAGAACCACTTGTCGCTCCCGCTGCTCTTAACATATCCTTCATCGTCGTGTCAAAAATAGCACCCACCTCTTTGGCAAATTGGACTACTTCCTTGCGATGAACAAAAGAATCTAACAATCCTCTTGCATAGTCAATAACTGATTGAGTATAGACAGGAACATTAACATGTTGGGAAGAATTAGCAATTGCTGAAAGTCCCATCTTACTAATCATTTGTAATTTACGACCTGTTTGGGTTATTTGATTCCAAACAGGTGAACCAATCAAACTTTCTGAATGTCCTGTAATAAATCGATCAACTACCTTTTTAGCGTATTTAGCAGCATTAGAACCTGCAAGATGATAAATCTCATTAAGCAATCTATCTTTAACGGTATTCGTTCCTCGCATTCCAATTTCTTCTTCACCCAAAAACATTAAATTGGAAATTCTTTTGTAGGCATTATTGATATATGAAGATAAAGCCATTGCGGGATTTCTTTCCCAACCAGGAATATTAAAATACCTACCTACCTCTAAATGTCCATATACCTTATCAGGATTAGCCAAAATCCACTGATCTAAAACCTCTTCTGCTTCCCTCAAACCGATGTTGTGTTTTTTAGCAATCTCTTCAACCATTAATCTTCTTTTCTCTCCCTTTTCCATATCTCGGAGATTAAAAATATGAGGGAAGTAGTTTTTTAATGGCTGGAAATCCCTCTTCTCATATGTAAAAACTGTCTTTCCATCACGATAAGTTACGCTTTTAGGAACTTTAACTTGCACTTTCAATTCCTTCGCCAAGTTAGCAATACGATCTAACTCTTCTCTAATAATAGAAGCAGCCTGTCTTACCTTTTCATTCATCGGCATTGCTCCTTCATCTAATACTCTAACCAACCCTTCCTGTTCTTCTTTGTTTAATGGTCCTAATGCTTTAGTAACTTTGGTAATAGCCGAACTGGCTGCTTGTTCATATGTGTTTCTCGCTTTTATGATTCGATTAGCCAATTCTTGCCCAGCTGGTCCATATTTGGCTAGTTGAGAAGTAGACCTTCTAAACAAAACTCCAAATGCTTCGCTGATTGGGTTTTTGATTGCTGGTGGAATCATCTTCAATCCTGTCTGAATTACCTTTCTACCAGTTGCCCCTGTTATTCTGCCCGCTAAAGAAAGATAAGTAATAGGATCAAGCCCCTTCAAAACCAATTTACCCATCGTTTTGGCTGTCTCTTCGCCAACATGAGCAGCGGTAGCCAAAAACCTTGTTCCTGCACCTACTTCTAATGGTCTTAGTTCACCAGAAGCAACTTTTTCAATAATTTTAGGAGCTAGCACTTGTGATATCTTTTTTGTTATTAGCGGTCTAACTGGTCCTTCTGGAACGATGCCTAACATACTATACAAAGGCAAAGTAGTTGCTACTTCTTTTGCTCTCTGGCTTATCGGTGCAGGCGCTCTGCTTAACTGTTCCAAGGCGGTCATTGAAGCACCTGCGGCAACTCCTCTTTGAAGCAAAGGAGACAACCTGGAAACGGTAGGCAGTCTACGAATTACAGGCAAACCCGCTTCTGCACCTGCGGCTATTGGTATTGTTTGTCCAATAAAACGACCAACACCTGTTGCAATTCTTTCCGCTCTGGTTGTTGGATATCTTTCTCTATAAACCTGAGGAGCAAATTCCTGTAAAGCCCTTTTTTGCTCTTCTGTTTCTTCAATACCAATTCTTTCTCTAATGTGTTTGGGAATGACCATTTCAACAATACCTTGAGGAACACTTTCTAATCCCCTGTGAAGCAAATCCAAAACATCCCTTGCTTTTGATTTAACTCTTTCCCAGGTGGTAAAGGGACGAAGCGTGTCTCTTTGTTGCTGTTGAGATTTTTTTGGTTTTCTCAAAAAATCTAATAACATTATCTTAACCAGGCACTAAATGCTTTCCTGGACAATGTCTTTAATCGACCTTTAACTCCACTCCACCATTGACCTAAATCTGAAGATTTTTTCTGTTGAGTTGTTCCTCCTCCAGTCGTCCCGCTTGTGAAGAATGTTTTAATATAATCTTCCCAACCTCTCTGGAAACCTAAAAGTTGGTCAATGGCTTGATTGGGCAATTCAGGAAACTCCGCCTTAATCGCATTCCACGCCTGCGCCCAATATCTACCCGCTTCGTTTGTATTTTTTGCTCTAGCGATTAATGCTCGTCCTTTATCTACTAAACTCTGCAATCTTTTTACATCTGGGGGTACTTTTGTCGCCTCCTCTGCTCTTGCCAATGCCTCTGATGCTCTTGCCTGTCTAATACTCTCCGCAAACTCCGCCTCCCATCTCCTTCGCTCTTCAGCTGCGGCTAGTGCTTCTGCCTGTACTTGGGCAATCTGAGACAGAGATTGTTGTCTTGCCTGTTCCTGTTGAGCCAAGATTTGGGCAATCTGCGCTTGCACTGACTGTTCTGCTTGCGTGCCTGCTAATTGTGTTTGCGTTTCTTGTTGAGCCGCTTGTGCTAATAAATCAGCAATAGATTGCTGATAACCAGTTTGGATTTGTTGTATCGCTGCCATTTCAGGAGTTCCATAAGCGGGCGCAACTCCAGCCGCTGCCGCTCTCGCTTGTTCTGTTCCAACAGCCGTTGTCTGTTCTTGTTGTAGTTGTTGCTGTTGTTGGGTTGTCCTTTGTCTTAATTGTTCTAATAGAGATTGATACTGCTTTTGGATAGTCGGAATAGTCGCTTGCAATGCCTGAACTTGCGGTTGATAAATAGAAGGCAATTGCTGAACTTGTTGCTGTAATTGCTGAATAATCGGGGTGTAAGCGCCATAATCAGGAGCAGCAGGTGGAGCAGTAGCGGCAGAAGCAGAAGCCCCTCCTGGTCTCCAACCAGTCAACAACCTTCGCTGCAAAGCAAGATTGGCAGCCGCTGTTCCTGTTGTTAGACCCAACTTTTTAGCTTGTGACCAAGGAGTTCCAGTAAGACGTTGCCAAGTTTGTGCTGGTGTCTCTGCCATTTTATCTCTCCTTTTTTATAACTCGACCTTCTCAATTTATATTTTACACAATTTTCTCATAAAAAATAAGATATTTAAAGGTATTAGGATGAACGGAATCTTCGGTAGAAAAATAAAGCTTGCTACTATCAGCCCAAACTTCAATATGCCTTGCTGCTTCGTTAAAAATACCACTTGTTGGAGTAATAAAATAAGCATCACCATAAACAGGATCACCAGTTGGATTAAACCAAACGAGATAAATTGGAACATAGCCTAGATTATGCGTTATATCACCTCTATCTGTAACATTAACACTATTAGACAAAGCAACAGTTAAATTAGAATATTTGCTTGTCATCGATAACTCACTATCTTTGGCTGTTAAAACAGAAACTCCTTCTTTAGCAATCTTGATACCGAAATTATCAATAGAAGGCAATGTTTGTGGTGTACCGCTAAATTGATCAACGAAAAGGATAATTTTAAAAGTGAAAGTGCGAGTTCCTGTTCCAATATGGAAAATATAGCAATCAAAAAGATTTTGATTTAGATTATAAAAAACAGCCACTCCGCCCCAGTTATAATCATCTGGCATTGAAACCGACCCACCCATTAAAGCAGGACGCCACTTATTAGGAATGGTCGAAGATTGAACATAAGGAAAAAAAACGGGTGGATAAGGCAAAGGATTAGCAACTGTGTTTGTACCTTCTTGTTGGCTACCAGTTAGAGTAACAGCGCAATCTAAAGTGGTATAAATTTTAAAATTAGACCATTTGCTGGAATAAATCAGTTGACTCGGTGTAGCGGTCTTGACGTCATAACCTTCTTTCGAAATTTTAATTCCATAATTGCCCATATTAACTCGCACTTTCTGTTTCTGATACAAAATAAGCAACATTATATGTAGAATTGGGATTAAACAAATTAACATAAAAAACAATATTTGTCGTGGTTACATAATAAGTAGCAAAACCTTCTATCGGTATGCAAGGCATTGGATACCATATATCGGGTTCTCCTTCAATAAAAGCAATAACAACTGGTCTGAAAGATAAACCGTGTGGAACAAACTTAGTACCGTCTCCGTTTATATCTGTTTGAATTGTTGTCGTAGCAAGGGATTTAACCTTAAGACAATTTTTCGCACTTGATAAAATTAAATTTTCCAAAGTTGCCGTCTTAACATCATATCCTTTTTTACTAACCTTAATTCCATAATCTGCCATCTAAAATCCTCCTTCTTGAAAGCCGATCAAAACACGATCTGTCGTTCCATCGTTAATAATTATCCTTCGATTTTCCAAATCAAAAGTTACTCTACCATCAGTGCTGGAAATCACTCCTACATTCAACTTTGAACCAGATAAGTTTTCAATCAGGTTGTCCAATTTTGTTGCTGAAGTCAAAGAACTTCCTTGCCCCATTGGACGATTTCCATAAGCATCAAAACCCAAGTCTTCTAATGTTGGCATTTTACCTCCTTGCTTTACCCGCTTCACCTCCACTTATATCATAGTGATAGATAATTTTTCTCACAACTGGCTGAATATTCGTTCCGCTCTCCACCAATCTAAACTTAATTCTCTGATGAAAAGAATTGGTTACATCAGGGTCAAAGTAAAACCTGGTTAGGGTATTAACGCATTCTCCTGCCAATCGCCACTCTCCATCATCAACCGAGTAATAGACTTTCAAACCATTATGCGGTTTCGCTTCTACATACATTTTAGAATACTTTTTATCAGTTTGTGGATAACCTTCATCAAAGTTTTTTGTTTCCATCACCATTTGGATTGGATTTCCATCATCGCTTGTGCCTGAATTCCAAAGATAACACTGACCATTACTATCGCCAAAATACAATTTGAAGTTGTTATTTTCGTCTATCGCCGTCGTCCAAGCAACGGGTTTGTGAGCAAAAGAATGAACATACCACATTGAGTTATCAAAATCTAAAACTAAAACACAATTAGGATAAGTTTCACCATCATCAGTGGTTACATCTCCCACCGAGCAGAAGTATTGTTTGTTGTAGACAATCCCTGCTGCTTCTATGAAGTTATTGCCTGAAATGTTGTTGACAAAATCTCTTAATGGTTTGGAAAAAAGTTCTGGCGTTGAACCAGCGTATCCCCAGATACCATCATAATTGATAAAGAAAATATAATCCTTGTAACTGCTAATTGATAAATGAGAAGTAGTCGGAACATAGTTTAAGTCAGTTAAGGTTGACCCATCATATTTATACACTGCTCCTTGTTTAAAAGTAATCAACCTATCCAAAATCTTACCCAAACCTGTTATTCTACCATTCTCATCTGGGTCAATGTATTTCCAACCTGCTTTAGCAGGATTGGTTAAATCTATTGTCCAATCAGTTCCATCATTAACGGCTGACCAATAAATAGAACTCGGACCAGTCCCAGAAGTTTGGGTTCCAACTTCTGATGTTGAACCTGCTCCATAAATTCTTCCTTGAAAAGTTCTTAAAAATCTTGGTTTTGGCGGAGTGCCAGTTGATACATCAGTAAAAGTTGAACCATCAGATGTATAAAACATATTGTCTACGCCATTTGAAAAAAATAAGTTACCGCTTAGCAAACTGAAAGACATTTTCTCTGTCGTTGAAAGTCCAGTTTTGGAAGTTAAAGTCCAGGTAGAAGCACCACTACCAAACTGATATTTATAGACCTTGCCATTTGAAACTCTAAAAAGAAGTTTTGTCCCATCCGCTTTTATCCAATAAAAAAGTCCTTGAATAGGAGAATTATCAGGATTGTCTAAAAACTTCGCATAGCCTGGTCTTTTTCTTTTCGCCCCCAAAATCTCACTATCGCAATTTATTGCCAATCTTAATTCAGAAGGCTTGGTTACATCATCAGCGGCTAATCTGTTTATCCCCTCAAAGGTGTTTAAAACAACGATAGCCATACGCCTCCTTAAAAGCCTTGATCTAACAAACTTTCATAATATTCACTGCTGGTAATATGCACAAAATCTGGCTTGTGAATTTGCCTTTCAGCCAAGTCGGTTAGCATCCGATTAACCGCTTCATCTACCAAAGCCTTATACTCTGCCACTCTTTCTGGTTTGTGAATTTGACAAAAACGGAACATCGCATAGTTGACAAAAATTTCAGGATATTGATTGTAAGGAAAAAGTAACTCATCAGCATCGGAAGATAAGGTTGTAGGAGTGTAATAATACCAAAGTTTGTAAGTTCCAGAATTGGGAGTAGGTTTAAAACCAATTTTATTTTCAATGAAGTAGAAATATGGTTCTGCTGGTGTAAACACCCTTGTCGGTTCTACGTCTCGCATATCAAGCGGTGTAGGGTTGCGATAACTAATACCATCCATTGCTACTTCTATTTTATAGAGTTGAACAAAATCTGATGGTAGGTCATATTCTGCTTGACCTTGAGTAAAAGGAAGTTCGCCAGAGTATTTTAAACTGTAAGCCAGATTTTTCTGTCTCACTTTATGTTGAACAGAACGATAGATTTCATTAATCCAGCGAGTAATATCATCTCTTCTAATTCTCTGCTCAAAAGGATCGTTGGCTAAAGTAATCACCGCATCTTGAAGTCCTCTTAAACAGTAATCAGTAATGCCTGTAGCGGGGAAAGGATCAGATAAATCGGATTGAACGCCAGTAAGCGAGTTATAATAAGCAGCCTTATACCAAGATGAAGATGTTCCTGTGGTGTCGTCATAGCGAGTGCCATCAGGATAATCAACTTCTATGTTTATGCCAACAAGAATTAAAGAATAAGTTCCAGTTTTTGAAGAGGCTCTATAAATTCTAACCTGGTTATATTTGATATAGGTAACTGGTGTATCCACTCCGTGATCAAACTTTAAAGCGTCAACCACTAAAGTGTTGTTGCCTGAGATAGAATTGATTTTGGTAATTTCCGAGTTTTCATTCCCAATTCCGCCAACAACAATAAAATCATTAGCGGAAAAACCTTGTGTATTTTTCACTGACAAAGAAGTAGCGCCTGCTGAAGCAGCCGAAGTTAAATAAGTTTGTTCTGAATTAGTTGTGTCTGGATGTTCAACAATAATGACTGGCATTTTATAACCTCATTTCTTCAATAAACAATGTTGCTCCACTATTGGTTGCATCACCGAAAGTCATAATGTTAATTGTCGATGCAGGAGTCATATGTTTGATTTGCAAAGTAAAGTAATAAGTGGTGTTGGCAGCCAATGAAACGACCTTTTGTGTCGCTAAACAAACAGTATCATTGTAGTCAACCGAATCAGTCGCTCCTAAAACAGTCGTCCCTGAAAGTTCGCTTCCTCCATCATTAGTTGTATCATTGTTGTAGGCTGGAGCAGAAGTATCTTGTGTTAATCTCATACAAACAGTTGTTGGTCCATTTGCTCCATATGCTCTAATGGAAGTAGTCGCTACTAGTCTATAATATCCCGTTCGGGGAGCGGTGAAATAAAACCCACCAACAATACCCCAAACCATTCTTGATTTAAAACCATTAGAGTTGGGTTGCAAAACGGTTACAGTGTAATCGGCGTTCTTCGACAATGTAGCCGAGCCTTGCGCAGTTAAAGTAGTGCCAGTGGTGTTAACTTCTGCCCAAAACTTGGTTGGTTTAGCCAAAGTTAAATCCTTGCTATTCGTCCCATTATGGTTGTGTCCGTTTGTTGTATCGGCAACCTCTGTTTCTAAAGTTTGAAGTTCATTTCTAATAACAGAAGAGGATAAAGTTGAGTTGTTCGCAGGGTTGGTGATGGTTCGCATCTATTCTCCTCTGATTTTCATAATCTTGGGAACTATCTTTCTAATACTCACTACTCTTCCTTTTATTATATCATACTTCATTGTCTTTGGCTTTTCTCCTTGAATTTTTGTTTGACCATACGGATACCATTCATCCCATTTTGCTTCTGATATATCCCAATTTGTAACATTAGGATCAGAATCCCAAATCACGGGTCTTCCGCTCGTAGAAGTTGAAGTTGTTGGTATGATTTTAATTTTTGGCATCTTTACCAATCGATTTGGTCAATTTCACTCCTCCAGCAGCCGCCAATCCTATCAGCAAACCTTGTATCCAGTTAGTCCCTTCCAAGCCAGCAATACCCGCTAAAAGACCCAAAACTCCCGCAACACAAATTGTAATCCAACCTGAAACTTGAGGCACTGCTTTTTTGATTGCCTCAACAACTGCAATGATTGCAACAGCCAATGTAAATTGTGTCATTTTGCCTCCTTTCTCTTAAACTGCTCTAACTTTTTCTCCAATAAAGTTAGTTGCTTCTCCAGATAACCGTTCCGTTGCTTGAGATAAATCCTCATCTGCTCAATCGTCTCCACCAGGTCCCTAAAAACAGGCAGAAACAATTTCAAGGCATAGGCAAAAAATAATAGGATGGCAATTGCAACGCCCGTTGGACCATACTCTGCTAATTTTGATACACTTTCCATTGTTCCTCTCCTTTTAATTTGGGCGGGGATAAGACCCCTTAAATTTTTTGAGGCTCAATCCTCTGCTTTTGGTCTTCCCCGCCCGTTCCTTTACAACAGGCTAACTGAAGTGATTTTCATCCTCGCACCGATGGCGAAGTTGATAGCACTTGCAAGCGAAGGAAACCGACACAGGTGGATTTCTTTGGACGAGGGGAAGTTCAGGTAGACAACAAGCCATCTTCGGCAATCGGTGTTTGGACTCTGACACAACTCCCATAAAAGGGATTTCCTTCTCACCTCCTTCACCTCCTTTAATTGCTTTTTAAGGCACTTTCTAAATATCGCTTCAGAAAGCCTCTCTCATCACGATTTAAAATGGGAATTTCCTGTCCTGTGGTATAAATCTTTGCGGTATTACAAGTTACTGCCTCTTGCAGAAGATTAAACTCATCCTCTTCCAACTCCACCACATCCTTTGCCGACGCAATCTTGCTCATCACCACATAAATACGGTTCTCCTTTGACTTATCCAAATCCACATTTCTCAAAAGAGCAACCAAAGCAATCTGGACTGTCTCCTCAGCCCCTGTCTGGTCTTTGATTGGTTTGCCAAAGACATCTAAAACTTTGGTTTTAACATTGATGCGTTTCATATTTCCTCTACTTTCATTATATCAACTTTTTCTATCTGTGTAATCATATCCTGCAGTTTGGCAATTTCCTGCTCCAGTGATTCTTTCTGCCTTAACAGTCCCTCAAGATTTGCCTTGAGGTCATCAAGATAGACGACTTTCTTTTCCACTCTTCGAGGAATAACCTCCGAGATTTCATAAGTGTCTGGTCTAAAGTCTGGGATTTTTTTGATTTCCATTTTAACCTCCTAAAATTGTTTATGTTACATTTCTTGCCCAAAAAACAAACTATCAACTGTTGGTGGTGGTGTTGGTGGTGGCGGTGGCGCTCCCCCACTATAATTCCTAACGAACGGCTCTCCCCGAAAGGCATAATCCATCGTTCCCAAATCGATTGACGATTGTGAAGGAACATCCACAAAAGGCTCTCCCCGAAAGGCATAATCCATTGTCTTCAAATCATCTGGTGTCGGCAGTGCCATCCTTCACTCCTAACTTCATCTTCAAATCTTGTAGGGGAATGTCCCTGACCAGGTTCATCTTCTCCATCTCTCCAGAGATGACCGCTTGCTGGGCTGCGGTTTGGCTGACATATCTTTGTGCCTCATCCAGTGCCTCTGTATCCTTTGGCTCTTTCTGGAACTTCAGGATGACGCACTCACCATTGTCCAGTTGGACCTTCACTCTCCATTTGTTCGCCATATCAGGGTATCTCTCAATGATTTTCATCTCTCCTCCTATGATTGGGAAACCGATACATCGTCAACATATCCGCTATAGGTTGTTCCTCCGTAAGCCCAAGCCTCAATCTCGACCACTCCCTTCTCGGTGGGCGTAAACTGGATTGTAAGTCGTTCCCAGGTGTCCGCTGCCGCTGTCATTGAGGCGACGACATCACTATCCACTCCAGCAATCTGCTTGCCTGGACAGACCAACTTCATCGTCAGTCCTGTGTTGCTTCTTCTGAACCAGGCACTGACCGTCACTTGACTGTTGGCGTTGCAGGCAACTCTGGCGATGGTGAACTTCAAGGGGTAAATTGAACTTCTGTTTGTAGAAGTAACATCCATCCTCCAGGCGATGCCAGAGGCGGTGTGTCTGACCGCTGTTGTGCTGTGGATTTGCCCGCCGTCGGTAAAGATAGCGTGGTTGTCTGCGGTCTGGTCGTGATTATGGGAGAAAAGGTAGGAGTTCGAAAAATCGGCATTTGTGCCGACTTCTGTTGTTTCTGCGATGAGGGCGTTTAGGAGGTAGTTTCTGCTACCGTTCCTTTGATAAACACCTGCGAGTGCATTTGAAGAAGTTGAAAGGGATTTAATAATGTTGTTGTTGCTGGAGTAGTAGTAGATACCATAACTGCCATTATTATTAGCATTTGAAAGGGTAGTGATGGTGTTATTGTTGCTGATGTAGTAGTAGACACCATAATAGCCATTATTATTAGCATTTGAAAGAGTGTTGATGATATTGTTGTCGCTGTCGTAGTAGTAGACACCACACTGACCATTATTATTATTAGCATTTGAAAGAGTAAGAATGGTGTTGTGGTTGGCTTGGTTGTAGAAGACACCATAAAAGTTATTATTATTAGCATTTGAAAGGGTGGTAATGGTATTGTTGTTGCTGTTGTAGTAGTAGATACCAGAATAGTAACGACAAACATTAAGATAATTCAAAGTGACATAAGATTTATTTACTAAATATATTCCATTACCATATCCGTTCAATCCATCGAAGAACGTTTCCCCATCCTGAACAGTTGTAGAAGTATTCCACCCGCCCTGAAACTCTATATTGGCTGCCGAACTTCCACTGACTTGAACTGTTTGAACGGCAGCACTTCCAGATGAAACCAAATCAGTCTTAATTGTCTCTCTCTTATAGGTCGTCACGGTCTCTGTCGTTCCCGAGTATCCCCGACCTGCGTTGGCCTTGGTGTTTGTGTCAGTATCCAGCATAACCGTCGTCCCGTTGATGCTCTGTATCGCATACCAGCCTTCTGATCCGCCCTGCTCGGCGGAGTTCTTGGAAATCAGGCTCTGGAGATTAAGTCCGTCGGTCGTACAAGCAATGAAATCATCCACATAAATATAACTTGAACCAGTCGGAGTGGACGAGTCCGTGTAGATGGCGATTGACCGAATTGATGACCCCAGATTGCCGCCCCCTGACCTCGCCAAAGTAAGCGGAATCCACCTTCCTGTAGAGGGGATTGCTGGGATATAGAAGGTGTCAACGATTGTTGTTCCTGCCGTGTCAGAACACAAACAAACCTTAATCGTGTTGGCATTGGCAATCGCCGCCGAGTTCTTAATCCAGAAAGAAATCTTCTGGTAGGAGGACAAATCCAATGTTCCTGTGGCATAATAGGCATATAAGGTGTTGGCGGCTGGGCTGGACGGGAAGGTAATCTTCATACAGTATGAACCCTCTTTGGCATCCGTTGCCACTCCTGTCAGGGTGACCGTGGCACCGTTTGCCGCTGTCCAGGCTGACTCGCACATGTCTATGTTGGCGGTCTGGGCGGTGGCTAAGGTCACGGTCTTTGAGAGGTTGGTCCAGGTGGCATTGCCAATGGAGGTCGGGGGCGGACTTTTGGCAATCCTAACGACATCGCCAGGACTCAAGGAGGTGAATCCGTCGATGCTTTTCTTAGCCAAAGCCCAACTCGAACCATCGTTCGAGTTATTGCCATTAACATAATCCATGTAATAAATAGCCATTTTATTTACCTCAGCTAAAGTTTAATGAATATGTCCCATAATAATTTGTGCCGTTATAATAAAACGAAACAATATCTACAGCATTTGCCGCTGTTGACAAAGTCGGAGCTGTGCCATTAACCCATTTTACTGTAGCGGGCCAAGTCACCGTCCTTCCACCTGTGGCGTCTTGAATTAACCTGAGAATCATATTGCAAGTTCCAGAAGGAGCGGTAAAAGTAAAAGTGCAGTTAGCGGTCAGAGTAACCTTCTGTTTATTTCCATTTCCCCAATTTATTGTTATTGCTGTTCCTGAGTTACCATTGTCATATTCGGCGGCAAATACAGCATCTTTAGAAATAATAATTCCAGCAGTAGAACGGATAGTGCCTGAGACATCAAGGGTGTAGGAGGGTGTGGTGGTACCAATACCTACATTGCCAGTAGTATCAATCTTGATGCCGCTGGAACCGCCACCAGTTAGAAGACCTGCCACCGCCAAGTCTCCCCCTGTAATCTTCTTGACCGAGACATCATCAAT
>Ga0315298_1002540_pt1 | contig 30800 bp, 29 predicted proteins | sample WHS_1_MG_FD_203077 | JGI IMG/M metagenome (GOLD analysis project Ga0315298, IMG submission 203077) | Extremophilic microbial mat communities from Washburn Hot Springs, YNP, Wyoming, USA - WHS_1_MG | ecosystem: Environmental > Aquatic > Thermal springs > Hot (42-90C) | place: USA: Wyoming... | reverse complement strand
TCACCGCGGCGTGCTTCAGCGAAAGGTGGCCCACGGCGCGGGTATGCGGGAGCTTCTTTCCCGTGGAGGGATCGAGCTTATGGATCTCCGCGGGCTTGTCCGCGGATATGGGAAGGGAAAGGAAACCTCTCTCTCCAGCCATCTCCCGACCTTTTCCGCCGCCTGGTCAAGGAGGCGCGAGGTCTGCATCTTGTTGCGCGTCCACAGCCGGATGTCCGGGGCGTAAACCGCGCCGAGACTGTGCGCCACCGCCATGACTATGACGCTCCGCGCCGTGGGCATAAGGGCGGTCGCGGGCCGCGGGGGTGAAGCGACCATCAGGCTGTCCGCGCTGGCTATGCCTACGAGGTCGATGCCCTCCTCGTAAAGGGCCGCTTTTACCGAGGACGCGTCTATCCTCATGGGCTCGCCTCCTTTACTTTCACCATCCTCCCGGCTACCCCAGGATCTCCCCTTTTCTAATATCAATGATCCTGGCCCCTCAGACCGGGTCGAAGGTGCCCAGCTCCCGCATGCGGTCCATGAGGGCCATGAACAGGCGGTCCCTCCTGGCAAGGATCTCCATTTCGTCCCTTCCCCCGTAATCGTATATCCCCGCCGAGGTTTTCACTCCCAGCCGCCCCCTTTCCACCAGCTCCTGGATAAAAGGCACGTTAATACCGTAGCTTCCGGCTATGTCCGCCACCAGGTCCAGCCCGGTGAAGTCCAGGGATTGCACCACCCCGATGACCGGCATGCGTATGCCGATGCTGTACTTCACGGCCCGGTCGATGTCCTCGGGGTCCACGAGTCCGGAGCCGAGAAGCTCGAACACGGCCAGGCTCATCATGTTCTGGATCTTGTTGACGATGAAGGCGCGGGTGAAGCCCTTGAGTACCACGGGTACCTTCCCAAGGTCTTCCAGGAAGGCCCTCACCAGGGAGACCGCCTCCCGGGAGGTCTCCGGGCCCGGGACCACCTCCACCAGGGGGATGACGTGCGGCGGGTTGAACCAGTGGGCGATAAGCAGCCTGGACGGGTCCTCCACCTCGACGAACCCGAAGATGTCCAGGCCCGAGGTGTTGCTGGTGAGGATGGCGAGCGGAGGACAACAGCGGTCCAACCTGGCGAAGATCTCCTTCTTGACCTCGGGGACCTCGGGAACGGCCTCCACGACCAGGTGGCAGTCCTCAGCCGCTTCCTCCAAAACGGTGAAGGTGCGGATCCGACCCCGGACGGTCTCCCAGCCTCCGGGGTCCTCCTTGCCCGCCTCGGCCAGGACCCGGAAGGCGCTCTCCATGAGGTGCAACGCGTGGTCGAGCCTATCCTCCTCCACGTCTACCAGGGCCACTTCCCTCCCCCGGCAGGCCAGGACGAGGGCTATGGAGTGCCCCATGACCCCCGCCCCCACCACGGCCACCTTCCCTATGTCTTCCGGCCGCATCAGATCACCTCCTCGCTCGGGCGGATCAATCCGGGCACCGGGAAAATCCGCTCCCCGCAAGTCCGGCGGATTTCCCGGGGCCGGCTTACCGCGACAACACCCCTCGAAAAGCCTCCTTCCACCCCATCACGCCCGTTGGCACCCATCCCCGCCCAGGCCGGATGTTTCCCTCTCCCCTGCACACAAGCAACTCCATGTGGTTTTGTGCCCCTAGGGCGGCTCCAGCGCGACTTCCCTTGGCCGCCTTCCGTATGGCCCGTTCGGAGTCAAACCGGCTTCTCCCTGGCCGCCTTCCGTATGGCCCGTTCGGAGAAGAGGTCCACCAGCCAGGGGAAGAAACGCTTCACGCGGTAGAGCATCCCCGCCGAGCCGGGGCCGATCAGGAACGCGCCCTTCCTCATCCCTTTCAGCAGGGCCTCGGCCACCTCCTCGGGCTGCAGCAGGCCCCCGCCTTCGCTGATGGCCCGGGTTTCCGGCGGTTTGGTAAGATTTTCCACCGCGAAACCGGGGGTGTCCGTGTCCGGGGGACAGAGCACGGAAACCCCGATGCCGTACCTTCGCGCTTCGCTCCGGAGAGCCTCGCTGAAACCTACCACCGCGAACTTGGAAGCGGCGTAATCGGTGTACCCGAAGATGCCCATGAACCCCAGGACGGAGGAGGTGTTGACGATGTAGCCGCCCTTCTCCTTCATGTGCGGGTAGAGGGCGGACACCGTGTTCCAGGCCCCGTAGGCGTGGACCTTCATGGTCTCGTCGAACTGTTCGTAGGGGATGTTCTCGAAGTAGTTGGGATAGGCACGTCCGGCGCAGTTGACAAGGACGTCCGGGGGCCCGAACTCCCTCACCGCCTCCTCCAGGATCTGCACGACCTGCCGGTGGTCGGTGACGTCCATCTGCTTCCAGGCCGCCCGCTGCCCCGCTCTCCTCTTCGCCTTCTCGATCTCCCGCAGGGCCTCCTCCAGGCGCTCTCTCCCCCGGGCGAAGATGACCACGTCAGCTCCCTCTTGCGCCAGGAGCCGGGCCGTGGCCAGGCCGATCCCGCTGGAGCCCCCGGTGATGAAAACGAGCTTGCCGTCGAAAATTTTAACTTTTATCCTTCCCGTCATGTCCATCACCCCCGGAATCGTTCCGCCTGCCATTGGAATCGTGTCTTCCCGACGGGATCGCCTTTCCCCGTCTATTATGTGCCGGGGAAGGAAACCCCGCCACCAGGGTTTATTCCGACCAGTTCGATCCTTCAATCCGCGCGCCCGGTAACCGGATACCGTATCTTCAAGTAGACGCCTTCGGGGCTGAAAAATACGGCGAAAGGTCGTGTTGATCATCCGGATAAGCAAACATCTGCCTTCTTCACTCGAAATGGCAGACCTCACCGGGGGAGCAGGGATCGCTCTCCAGCTCCAGGGTGGCGTGGACCACGCGATGGCGGTCAAGGAGCATGGTCTTGAGGCATGAGGTCAACGCCTGGGCCTTGCTTACCGGTACATCCTCGACCACCACGTGGGCGGAAAGCGAGTACTGCCGGGACCCGATCTCCCAGATGTGCAGGTCGTGAACGTCACGAACGCCGGGGGTTGCCCTCATGTCCTCCAGTATCTCCAGGTAATCCACTCCCGCGGGAACCGACTCCATGAGGATATGCGTGGATTCCTTCAGGATCTGGAAGGCGCTCACCAGGATGAGCAGGCCGATGAGCAGGGTCACCAGGGGGTCCGCGTAGGTCCACCCGGTGACCATGATCATCGCGCCCGAGACCACCACCCCCAGCGAGACCAGGGCATCGCTGAGCAGGTGCAGGAAGGCGCTGCGGATGTTGAGGTCTTTCCTCCCCCTCAAGAGAAGCAGGGCCACTCCCCCGTTGACCAGGAAACCCGCCGCGGCCACCAGCACCATGCCACCTCCCGCCACTTCCACCGGTTGAGCCAGCCGCCTAAGGGCCTCGTAGAAGAGGTAGAGGCAGACGAGCATGACGCCCAGGGAGTTGATGAAGGCGGCCAGGATGCCCATGCGGTGGTATCCGTAGGTCTTCTTGAAGGTCGGCGGGCGGGTGGCTATGCGCACGGCGACCAGGGAGAGGACCAGGGCGAGGGAATCGGAGAAGTTATGGGCTGCATCGGCAAGAAGGGCCAGGCTACCGAACAGGAGACCGAAAACCGCTTCCAGGATCAGGAAGGCGGTGTTCAGGGCCAGGCCCGCGGCAAGTCTTTTTCCAGCCGAAAAATCGCTGCCTCCTCCCGCGTGCCCGTGTCCCAAGGCCCTTTCTCCCCGTCGCCATCCACCTCGGAGACCTTCATGGAATTAAGCTCCGCCTACCCGGGAACCTACACCCCGTCGGCTGGGCCCCGCGTTTCCGAGGGACGCTCGGCCCCGGGGTTCCGCCGTTCCGGGTGCTTCATCCCATCCCGAGGGTCGCCGTATCCAGCTCCAGGGCCTCGTCCTCCACCACTCCCGGGGCTCCGCCCTTCCGGGTGCTTCATCCCATCCCGGTCAAACCCGGTGGTCTTCACGCCGGCACCTCCGGCCGCATTTCGGCACGCCCTTATTATAAGTCGCCGTCGCCGTAGAGGGGACTTGGCCCCAAGCCGCGTTCCGGGAACACGAAATCCGAAAAGGATCCTTTAAGCCAGCTACAAAACGATTTCCTCCTGTCCGCCCCTGGCTGCCTTGCGCACGGGGGTTAATCGGGCTGGGCCAGGAGCGCCTCATGGGCGGCCAGCTCCAGGCGGGAAGCAAGCCGGAGAAGCTCTCCCTCCTCCCGGTGAGTGGAGAGGAGCGTCCTCCAGGCGGTCCCGCGCGAGCGGAACTCCCCGGGCAAACGAAAGGAGAGGGGATGGGAGGAGAAGTTGAGGAAGACGGCGACCGCTTGATCCCCATATTGGCGCAAGTAGGAGAAAACCGCCTTGGGCACGCCGGTGAAGAGGACAAGACCGCCCACGGCAAGAGCGGGATTTTGGCGGCGGAGCCGGATGAGACGGCGGTACCAGTTGAGAAGCGAGGAAGGGTCGCCGTCCTCGCGTTCCACGTTTTTCCACCTGTACGAGGGGTGCAGGGGGAGCCACGGTTCCCCCTCCGTGAAGCCCGCGTTCTTCGCATCGCTCCAGTGCATGGGGGTGCGCACCCCGTCCCGCCCCACGGGAAGGGGCCAGAACTTCTTCCCGATGGGATCCCTGAGGTAGCGGCGGGGAATATGCGCCTGCGGCATGCCCAGCTCCTCGCCGTAGTAGAGGATGGGGGTACCGCGCAGCGTTAACAGCATGGCCGCGGCCACCCTGGCCCGGGCCTCGGCGTCTCCCCCTCTACCCAGCCGCGTGTAGTGGCGCACCAGGTCGTGGTTGGAGAGGTAATAGCAGGGCCAGGCCCCGGGTGGGATGCGGGACTCCAGCCAGGCCACCGACCTCCGGAAGCCTTCAGCCCTCCAGCGCCGCAGGGCGAAGTCCAGGTAGAAGGAGAGGTGCAGGGCGTCGGTGCCGTCTCCCAGCAGGGCCACCGAGTCCTCGGGCCGATCGGTGTACACCTCCCCCATCATCATGCGGCCGGGATAGCCGTCCAGGAGGCGCCTCAATTCCCGCACCGCATCCAGGCTCTCCGGGCGCGAACGGTCGTAGATGTGCGCCTGCCAGTCGTAGGGACGCAGCCCCAACCTGCGGGGGTTGTCGCGCAGGAGCTCGTCCTCGAAGAGGAAGTTGATGAGATCCAGTCGGAAGCCGTCCACCCCCAGGTCCAACCAGTGGCGGCAGACCCGGAACATCTCCTCCCTCACCTCGGGGTTCCGCCAGTTGAGGTCCGGCTGCTGGGGGAGGAAGGCGTGATAGTAATACTGACCGGTCCTCGCGTCCCATTTCCAGGCGCTGCCTTCCACCACCGACCTCCAGCGGTTGGGTGGCTTTCCGGGTGCCCTCCCGTCCCTCCAGACGTACCAGTCCCGCTTCGGGTTGTCCCTCGAGGAACGGGACTCCAAGAACCAGGGGTGCTCCTCCGAGGTGTGGTTGAGCACCATGTCCAGGATGACCCTGATCCCCCTGCGGTGGCACTCCCGCAGCAGATCCGCGAAGACGCGGAGGTCCCCCAGCCGCGGGTGGATGGTGTAGTAATCCCGAACGTCGTAGCCGAAATCCACCCAGGGGGAATCGAAGATGGGGGTGAGCCAAACCGCGTCCACCCCCAGGGAATGCGGAGTGCCGTCGTTGAGGTAATCCAGCTTCTCCAGGAGCCCCCGGAGGTCCCCGTGGCCATCCCCATCGGAGTCCCTGAAACTGGGCACCGCCACCTGGTAGATAATCCCCCGTCTCCACCAAGGAATTTCTTCCATGTACCTTTCGCTCCCGCATCCCCGGAGGCCCCGCCCCGGGATGGGGAAAACACCCCGGTCTCTCCCCGGACCTCCGCTCTCGGATGACCACATGGTATGCCCGCGCCCCATCCCGCGCCCCGGGACCCTTGCGGCCGTCCCCGTGAGCCAGGAAAGAGGGTGAGGCAGGCTTCAGAGTGCGGTTCCCAAATCCGCTCCCTATTCCCGGGTAGGGAGCTTACCCAGGTCTCATGGGGAATGATATCATTCCCCATGGGTGGGTAAAAGAAAGAGGTGCAGGTGACGGGACAACGTCCCGGCATCCTGTGCATGAAGTCCGAGAGGGAATCGGGATGCGGCAGGGAGGTGCGAGTTGAAGCGATTTGAAGGCATCTTCGCGGTGATGCTCACCGCCTTCGACGAAGAGGGAGAGATAGATCTAAGGGCCATGCGCCACATGACCAATTTCCTGGTCGAGTCGGGCGTGCACGGCCTGGTGGTGCTGGGGAGCAACGGGGAGTGTCCCTACATCAGTAACCGTAACCGGAAGAACGCTGTGGATTTCGTGGTGGACGCGTGTGCCGGCCGCGTTCCGGTCATCGTGGGCATAAACGCCAGGGGCCTTGACCCGGCCCTGGATATGGCCGTGTACGCCGAGGAAGCCGGCGCGGACGGGCTCCTGGTGGCCCTGCACCGTTTCTACCCCCTGGACGAGGAGGCCGTGCTCGATTTTTACCGCCGCCTGGCCGAGGGTACCTCCCTGCCCATTCTTTACTATAATTTTCCAACCCACACCGGCCTGGAACTCTCTCCGCAGGCCATAGCCCGCATCGCCTCCGAGGTGCCCTCCGTGGTGGGGGCCAAGGAGACGGTCTTCGACGTGGAGGAGGTTCGCCAGCTCGTGGAGGCGGCGGGCGAGGATTTCTGCGTCTTCACCGGCATGTCCTTCAACCTGCTGCCCACCATGGAAAGGGGTGCCTGCGGGGCAATATGCCCGTTGCCCAACTTCGTCCCCCGCCTGGTCCTGGACCTCTACGAGGCCTGCCGGGACGGCGACCGGGAACGGGCGGAGGCCCTGCAGAACGAGGTGTATACCTACGCTCCCCTCCTGGCCTCCTCCCCCACCCCCCATGCCACGCAGAAGGAGGCCCTTCGCCTTCTGGGACATCCCATAAATCCCGCGGTCAAGAGCCCCCTTCCGCAACTGACCCCGGAACAAGCGGCGGCGGTGCGCGAGTTCTTGGCCTCCAAGGGGATGGCCTGAGGCCCAGGCAAAAGGGAAGACGCCCTGCCCGGCGTGTCGGGCCACCCGGAACGATGGCTTCCTGATCCCGGTCTCTACGGTGATTTAACGCGCAAGGTGCCGGCACCGAGGCTGCATGGTTTCGTCAGGCGCTTATGAAATGGAATCAATCGGCCTCATGGAAAACCTCCGGCGCCGCTTTTATGATGATATTGATGACAAAAAGACGGAGAGTCAAAGGGTAAAAGCGAGTGAGGCGGCGGCCGAACCCGCGGGCCTCCACTTGTGAATGGGAGGTAGGCGACCTTGAGGACCTGGGGCATCTCCTTCGGCGAGAGGGAACGCATGGAACTGGAGCGTATCATCCTGGACAACGACCGTGACGCGGCACTCGCCTTCTTGAAGGAAGTCATCTATTCCAGAGTCAAGGAAAGCGAAAAGCCCGGCAGTTGTTTCCACGACACCAGCAAACCGGTTGACAAGCTGGAACGGCCCGTCGATTTTCACAAGAAGTTGGGCGATTTCCGATAAAGCAGGGGAAGGCCTTCGTCATGACCCTGGGCGGCGAGGTCGCCCGGAGGCCGAGGTGGCGCCTGGCACATCGACCCCCCGAGATCGAGGCCCTTGAGGATGCTGGGCGGCGAGGTCGCCCGGAGGCCGAGGTGGCGCCACCCGGGACCCCGGAGAGGGAAGGCCTGGATCTTTACCTCGACAACCACCGGGACTGTAATCTTTACCTCGACAACCACCGGGACTGTAAATCGACGGCCGGCGTATCGGGGGACAAGGGCCTGATGTCCCGGGCCCGGCCGGGCGCTTCCTCCCCGGACGGAACCGTTTCGGCGGAATCGATCGCGCGGCCTTGAGCATCCGTGCAACCCGTTTTCGCCGTTGGCTCCTCATTCCGCCATGGAGCAAGGGGTGAGGCCACGCGATGCCCTTTGCCATGAGCCGCCTTTTTCATTACAATATGGGCGATGCCTGCTTGAGGGGGGCATCTTCCCCGCGATTTTTTTATGGCCGGTGCGGGGAAGGCTGAGAAAGGAGTTGTGAGGAGACGGTGAACATCTACGTGGGCAACCTGAGCTACGGTTCGACTGAGGATTCCCTGCGGAACCTCTTCGAAGCGTACGGAGTCGTGGACACGGTGAGCATCATCATCGACCGCCAGACGGGACGCTCCCGCGGGTTCGGGTTCGTGGAGATGCCCAACGAGGAGGAGGCCAAGGCGGCCATCGCCGGCCTGGACAACCGGGAGTTCGAGGGACGTGTACTCCGGGTAAACGAGGCCCGTCCGAAGCCGGAGCGCAGGTCCGGTTATAACTGGTAGCGGGACGCGGTCGCCAGGAGTCCATATAAGAAAGCAAGGGGCGCCTGCCGAGGCGCCCTTTGACGCTTCAGGCGGGCGTGCCGGGAAGAGCGGCCGGATTTCGGGCCCCCGCGGGCTCTCGCGGAGTTCACATCCCGGGCAGGCTGTGGCCGCCCCGCACCCCCTGGTAATCGAAATACACCGGCCGCTCTACCACGATGGGGGAATCCGAACGGACCCGCATGGAGAGCTGGTATCCCTCCCCCGCGTCTTGGTTCACGAAAACCGTGAGGCGCGTTCGGGCGGGCACGACGAAGGTGCGCGGGGGCAGGGCCCCCACCTCCTGGGTTAGATAATAGACCGCCACCTGGGCATCGTCGCTCCCCGGGTTCTGCAGACACAGCCAAGTGTGAAATCCGGGCCCGGTGTAGCCCTCGGCCAGGAACCAGTCCCTCCCCGCGGCGGTGGAACCCATCACGCAGTCGCCGCCCGACCGGCCCGCGTAATCGAAGTACATGGGGCGCTCGGCCAGGAAATAAGCCGTGGACACCAAGACCACGGACACGTCCTTGTCCCTGCCCACCTCCCCGGGGACATAGACGGTGTAGCGTTTGCCGGCGCGCACGATGTAGGACCTCTCCACCACCGCTCCCTGCTCCGGCCCCGGCTGGAAGGAGGCGTAAACGAGGATGTTGAACGGATTGGGGTTCTGGATGGTCAGCCACTCCTCGAAACCCGAGCGCGTGGTCCCCTCGGCGAAATAATAGACCTGCGAGAGGGAGGCGGCTCCCCTGACGCAGTGTCCCCCTTGCCAGTGATGCTGGCCCGTTCCCAGGTAGTCGAAATACATGGGTCGTTCCACAACCACCGGGGAATCGGAGATCAGCTTCAGGGAATGCTGGTAACCCGGACCGAGTATATCGTTTATGAAGAAGCTGCGCCGTGAACCAGCCGGGACCTTGAACCCGGTTTTATCCACCACCCCGGATTCCTGGGTCTGGAAATAGAAGGAAATCATTGCCTCGTTCTGCAGAGGATTGAGGACGCAGATCCATTCCTCGAATCCCTCCCCCGTGTAGCCCTCGGCGAAGTACCAGGTGGTGGAGGTCTCCCCGGTTCCCATGGCTATGTGGCCCCCCGCCCACTTCCCCCCGTAGGTGAAATACATGGGCCTTTCGGCCGCGATATCCCCGTCCGATTCCAGCTTGACGGAAACCTCCCGGCCCGTTCCCACGTCCAGGTTGACGTGGATGGTCATGCGCGATTCGGCGGGGACCAGGACCTTGCGGGACAAGGCGGTGCCGTCGGGAAAGAGGTAGGTCACCGCGGTGCGCACGGGAACGGCGTGCGGGTTCCCAAGGCACAAGTACTCATCGAATCCCTCGCCCGTGTAGCCCTCGGCGAAGTACAGGACCTGGAGGGCGCGGAAACCCCACACCTCCAGGCCTTCCTGGTTCTGGGTCCCGGCCAACAATTTCTCCCCGTCCAGGAGAAGCGAGGTCACGGAGACGTTGCCCGGATACCCGAAACCCCCCACCGCTTCCCGGGCCCAGCCCGTACCGTCGAAGCGCCATACCTGGCATCCCGAATCGTCGTTGAAGGTCCCCACGTAGAGGTCCACGCCCCCGGAGGCCATGGACACGGCTCCCAGGTTCCCGGCATCCCCGATGCCCGCCGCGGCCACCCTGGTCCAGTTAGCACCGTCGTAAGACCAGACCTCGCATCCCTTGCCCCCCGAGGAATCGTAGGTCCCCACGTAAAGGCCGGCGTCATAGACGGCCATGGACGAGGCCTTGCGGTTATAGGTCTCCCCGAAGCCGGGGCCGGTGGGGGTGCCCGGCGCTCCCTGGCCCACCACCTGGGTCCAGGAATGACCGTCGTAGGACCACACCTGGCATCCCGAGGAGTAGTCGTTGCTGTAGGTCCCCGCGTAGAGCCTGCCGTTGTACACGGCCATGGAGGAGACCCCGTAATTGCGCGGGTCTCCGAACCCACCGGCGGCTACCCTCGACCACGCTTGGCCGTCGTGACGCCAAACCTGGCATCCCGCCTCGTTGTACGTACCCGCGTAAAGGCGGCCTCCGAAGACGGCCATGGCTGGGACGTCGACGTTCCCCGCTTCCCCAAAACCCGGGGCGGTGGATGTGCCCGGCGCTCCCTGCCCCACCACCTGGGTCCAGTTGGACCCGTTGTAGGACCAGATGCTGCAGCCCAGCACCGCGTTACGCACGGCCACGTAAAGCCGGGAGTCGAACACCGCCATGGCCGAGACGTTGGTGTTGGAGGTAAGGCCGAACCCCGGACCGGTGGGGGTGCCCGGTTCGTCCGCCCCCACCTCCGGGGACCAGGTCAAGCCGTCGTAGGACCACACCCGGCAGCCGTTGGAATTATTGGTCCCCAGGAATATCCTTCCCGCATACCGCGCCATGGCGCCGACCGAGGTATTGGCCCGGTAATCCAGCCCTCTTGAGGCCAACCTCTCCCAGCCACCAGGAACCAGTGCCCCCGAATCCACGGTTGCCACCGGGCCCAGGACGAAAAGCAGCAAAACGGTGAGGGTTAATGCGGTGATCCCTTTCATAACCGGCGATCCGAACATCGTGTTCACTCCCCCAAGACCGTCTCCCTCCCCGGCATCGGGCCCTCGTTCCGCGCCCGGCCCCGGCGTCCCCTTGCAAGCGCACCAAAATCCGGCCGCGGCATACGAAGCGCCAGGCTGACCGCCGGGGCGGCTTTCTTTAACCATATTTCATCGGGCGAGGCCCCCATTCCTGCCCCCGGCGAGGCTCCCGATCCCCCCTTCTTCCCAGGCTCCCCCTTCTTCCCGGGCAGGCAAGCATGAAGGCCTTTTGCCGGGGTTTCTCCAACCCTGCTTCTTGTGCCAAGGGTTCAACGGGTAAAGAAAGGGTTTTTTCTCCGGTGACCGTACCGGGATAGATGCGCAGGAAATGGCATTTAATGGTATTCAAGGATCGGCGAAAGGCCGCGGGTCGCGCAGCGGCAACAGCGCCATGGCCGAATTTTCGGTATCGACGTCCTTTATATGGAAACATATGGCAATACATTTCCGAGAAGCCTTTTTCCTTCCGGCAGATGCTATACTTAGGAAGCGAAGGAAAGGGTGAAATGCGAAGGGAAGAGCTACTGGAGATCCTCCGGGGGGTACGAGAGGGCCGGGTGGGCGTCGAGGAAGCGGCGGCCAGGATAGCCCTCGAGCCGGTGACCGACCTGGGTTTCGCCAACCTGGACCAACACCGCGAGCTGCGCAAGGACCTTCCCGAGGTGGTCTACTGCGAGGGTAAGCCGCCGGGGACCCTGGGCCCCATAGCCCGTTCCCTGGCGGAGAGGAGCACCGGGAACATCCTCCTCACCCGGGCCTCGGAAGAGGCCTACCGGGAAGTGAAGGAATGTTTCCCGGACGCCGAGTACCTACCCCTGGCCCGCATCATCGTCTTGCGCCGGGAAGAGAGGCCCAAGGTAGGCAAGGTGGTGGTGGTCACCGGCGGCACGGCGGACATACCGGTGGCCGAGGAAGCGGCGACGGTGGCGGAGATATCCGGGAACCGCGTGGAGCGCCTCTTCGACGTCGGGGTGGCCGGGATCCACCGGTTGCTCTCGCGCACCGAGGTCTTTAAGGGAGCCAACGTGGTGGTGGTGGTGGCCGGGATGGAGGGTGCGCTGGCCAGCATCGTGGGAGGATTGGTGAGCTGCCCGGTTATCGCCGTCCCCACCTCCGTGGGTTACGGGGCCAGCTTCGGCGGCCTCTCCGCCTTGCTCACCATGCTCAACTCCTGCGCTCCCGGCGTGGCGGTGGTGAACATAGATAACGGCTTCGGGGCCGGCTACCTGGCCCACCTCATCAACCAGGCCTCCTCCGAGGGGCAGTCGGAGACCGTGCCGTGATGCGCATCCGCGAGCGGCACGCACCGCTCACGCATGGAGCACGGCGAGGCCCTGGAGCCGGCCTCGGGGGTAGCCCGGGAATCGGCAGGGTGGAGCGGAAGCCCGGTGTCGGACGCGCCGCGTTCCGGGATATCGGGTCCCGGCAGGCGAAAAGCCTCCGGGTCCATGGATAGGCATGGAAAGGGGCAGCGGTGCCCGGCCCGGTAGAAGGGCTGGGCTTGCCCCGGAAATAAGGCTTGGAAAAGGGGCCGGAAAGGGGAGGCGATGTCCAGCCCGGTATGGTTCGTGAACCTGGTGAAGAAGACCTTTCCCCAGCGCTTCGCGCTGGCCAGGCTGACCAAGGTCCCGGTGGTCGGAGGGTTCCTCGACCGCTGGCTCTTCGGGGGGGATGACATCGTCTACCTCCCCAAGGACCGCGTGGTCAGTATCGGAACGGAGGTAGCCGGCGGGGAAAACGTGGTCCTTCCCTCGCGGGTGGTGGAATACTTCGTGGAGAAGGCCAATTACCACTGGATCATGAACACCTGCATCTGCCGGGAGGCCACCGGTTGCCGTGACTATCCCGTCGACCTGGGGTGCTTGTTCCTCGGGGAGGCCGCCATGGGAATAAATCCCAGGCTGGGTAGGCGGGTGGACAAGGAGGAGGCGCTGGAACACGTGCGCCGCTGCCGCGAAGCCGGCCTCTTCCAACTCATCGGTCGGAACAAACTGGACACCGTGTGGCTGAACGTGAGGCCGGGCAGCCGGCTGCTCACCATCTGCTTCTGCTGCCCGTGCTGTTGCCTGTGGAGGATGATCCCCGTGCTCTCCGGGGAGATAAGCTCCAAGGTGCACCGCATGCCGGGGGTGGAGGTCAGGGTGACCGAGAGATGCGAGGGTTGCGGGACCTGCGCGAAGAGCTGTTTCGTCCAAGCCATCCGCATGGAGGAGGGCCGGGCGGTTATCGGCGAGGAATGCCGCGGCTGCGGGCACTGCGTGGAGGTCTGCCCGCACGGGGCCATCGAACTGACCTTGGCCGACACCGCTTTCATGGAAAACCTGGTGCCCCGCATCTCCGGCCTGGTGGACGTGACCTGAACCGTCCCCCTTTCCATCCCGGGTGGCCGCCTGGAGATCCGTTTTCCCGTGCCACGAGGGAGGTTCCGGGCATGAGCGTTTATATCGACATCAGCCTCACGTTGAGAAAGGGCATGATAACCTGGCCGGGGGACGAGGAGGTCTCCCTGGAACGCATCTTCTCCCTCCACCTTGGCGATCCCTACAACCTCTCCCGGCTGCGGGTAGGGCTTCATGCCGGCACCCACGTGGACGCCCCCCTGCATTTCCTGCCCGGGGGAGCCGACGTCGCCTCCATGCCCCTCGAGGCGGGCATCGGCCCGGCAAGGGTGGTGGAGCTAAGTGAAAGCCGGGTGATCGGGCGGGCCGACCTCGAGCCTCTCACGCCCCGCGAAGGAGAACGCCTGCTCATAAAGACGCTCAATTCCCGCCGGGCGTGGTGGGAGGAACCCTTCGACCCGCACTACGCCCACCTCGACCAGGGCGCCGCCGCTTATCTCGCGGAGCGCGGGATAAAGCTGGTGGGCCTGGACTACCTGTCCGTGGGCCCCTTCGGAGAGGAAGCCGGCGAGGTGCACAGAAAGCTCCTCGAGGCCGGGGTGTGGATACTGGAGGGATTGGACCTCACGGCGGTGGAGCCGGGAGATTACGAGCTGGTCTGCCTACCCCTGCGGGTGGCGAACGGCGACGGTTCCCCGGCCCGGGCGATATTGAAGACGCTGGACTGAAGCAGGGAGGCCAGCGGCCGGGGAGCACGGGACAGGGTGACCACCGTGACCCCATTCCCCCTCTCTTCAAGGGCTCGGCCCTCCGGGCTCAAAGCCTCGACCGCGCTCATTGCCTTTCTCCTCTTCCGCGCCGTGAGACTGGGCACCACCTTTGGCGTTCTCGCCATAGCCTGCCTTGACGCCCCAATCTTATTGGCGGCCGCTGACACTTCCTCTTATCTCGCCTCGAAGCGGCTCCCGGGGCGCCGGCCTTCCACCCTGGTCCTTAAGGAAACGGCCATACTGTTAAGGCTCCATACCCGTGACGCCTCTTCCTTTATTCCATGTCCCGGCAGGCTAATCCTTCATCCCCCCTTGCCCGCCGCGACCGTTCCACCCGGACGTTCACCGCGGCCAACCTGAAACCGGGGCGGGCAAGAGAGGCGATAGGTTCCCGAAGCAGCGGGAAAAATAATCCACGGGGAGAAGGTCGCCGCTTCAAGGAGCGGCCCGCCCTCCCCAAAGCGGGAGGCCGCTCACGAGCCGTGCGCCCGGCCAACCCGCAAGGCCGCGCCGCTATCCTACGGCGAGGCCAGGCGGGCAAGGGGCATGCCAAGGCTCAGCGGGGAGAGCGGGCGCCGGGGAACTCCGGCAGGCGGACGGAGGAATGGAAGAGGGCCAACTCCGGGCGAGTATCCATGTGTCCTTGGATGAGGGATATAGGGGAGGGACCCGCAGCGTCGCTGCGGCGAGGTGAAGGAGGCGGTGCGAGGAGATGGACCTGGCGGGGAAGAGAGTGGCAGTCCTGGTTGGAAAGGGTTTCCAGGACCAGGAGGGAACCGAGCCCATCCGGTTCCTCCGCGAGGAGGGGGCCGAGGTGACCACCATCGGGCCGGAGACCGGGGAGGTGAGGGGGTTGCATGGAGCGGCGATCACGGTGGAGAAGGCTTTGGACGAGGTTTCGCCGGAAGCGTTCGACGCCCTGGTGATTCCCGGGGGAAGGTCGCCGGCCCACCTGAGAAGATTTCCCGCCGCCCCCGACTTCGTGGCCAGGTTTGCCGCCACCGGAAAGCCCGTGGCCGCTATTTGCCACGGGGGGCAGCTTTTGGCCGCCGCCGGCCTGGTGAAGGGCCTGACCATGACCGGTTATCCAAAGATCCGGGAGGAAATGGAGGCCGCGGGCGCCAGGTTCGTGGACCGCGAGGTGGTGGTGGACGGCAACATCATCACCTCCCGGGTGCCCGAGGACCTGCCCGCCTTCAACGCCGCCCTCAAGGATATGCTCCTGGCAAGGCAAGGCTGAGGTGGTGGGTTCCGAGATCTCTCCCCGGGCCCGAAAACGGCTCCGCTCCACGGCCTACAACCCTCCACGCCCGAGGGGCGACGGACTCAGCGAGACGCCAGCTCGGCCAGTATGTTTTCCGCCCGGGAAACCGCCCGGGCCTCCTCGGGATCCGGGGCGCCCCTCCGCCGGGCCCCGGCGATGAATTCCTCCAGCCGGCGGCGGGCTTCGGACTCCCTGCGGGCGCGGGATTCCTCGTCCAGGGGGCGGGTGGCCTGCAGCTTCATGGCCCCTTCCAGCCATCCCTCCGGGAAGTACCAGTCCTTGAACCATCGAAACCCCGCCTCCCACAGGTAGTACCCGATGGGTGTGGCCATGGGGGGAAAATCCCTCTTCAGGCCCCTCTCCGTCTCCCTGGCCAGGGGATGTGGTTCGGCCCCGTAGATGGCCATCAGAGAACCGCCGGGGGGTATCAGGCTCCCCAAAAGCTCGAAGACTTCCCTCGACATGCGCTCCGCCTCCAGGTCCATATCTCCCCCTCCCGGGAAGGAAACCGCCGGATCGTACCTGAATTCCATCCAGGGCTTGATGTATTCGCCACGGCCCATGAAAAACAGGCCCTGCACCACCGGCCGGCGCGAGGTGACGCCCTCCCTCGAGGCGTAAAGGTTGAAATAGGTTTCGCGGTCCGTCCTTCCCTTTTTGAAATCGCGCACTTCCAGGGTGATGCCACCCAGCCTGCGCCCATTCAGGGCCTCGGCAAGTACATCCGCGGGCGTAAAAAATGGTGCGACCATCATCGCTCTCCTCCAGGCGTTGCGTGTCCCTTCCGTGGGATCCCTGCCAACACTCGAAACGCCCTCCGCTCCCTGCCCCTCAACCCGGCGCGTCGGGGTTCAAACCACCCCGTTCCTCGCGAGCTTCCCGGGTCGGACAGGGATCCCGCCCGTTCGCCGGTTGATGGCCCGGTCCGGACGGCAAGGTCCACGTCTCCCTTCCATCCCCGGTGCGGAAGCCGCGGACCAGATCCCTGGAGCCATGATACCCCGCCCCGGCCGGTCACTAACGCCTGGACTCCCCCGTGGAGGCCGCCATACCCGTTTCCGGGAGAGGAAGGAGACGCACGTTTCCGGGAGAGGAAGGAGGCGCATCGCCGCCCGTCGAGGACGCGGGCCAGAAGCCTTCTCATCCCGGCATTTACCGCCCCGGTGGGGTGTCCCCGTTTGGCATTAGGCAAGTTGACATGGATCAAGCCCTCCCGCAAGTCAGACGTTTGGCCCGGAGACTTACGGGGAATGATGTTAGATTGATCCGGGAGGCAGGGCCTCGTGAATGCGGACCGCGCGAGCTGGGACCGAGCGAGCGCCCGTTGCCGGAAGACCCCGTCCGTCACGGGATTGGCCCGCGCTGACACGATGACTGGGGCGCGCTCGCCACGACGGACGGCGCAAGGCTCGGCGGATCGCGCGCGACAGGGAGGACACGGGAAAAGAGAGGGTGAAAAGGCAGAAGGGAGGTAGATGATATGCGGGAGATGACCGAGAAGTTCCTCAATGAGGCCTTCGCCGGGGAGAGCATGGCCCACATGAAGTACCAGCTCTTCGCCGAGCGCGCCGAGGCCGACGGCCTCACCGAGCTGGCCAGGATGTTCCGGGCCATCGCCTTCGCCGAGAAGGTCCACGCCGGAAACCACCTCCAGGTCCTGGGAGGGATCGGGGCGGCGGTGGACAACATCCAGAGCTGCATCAAGGGCGAGACCTACGAGATCGAGGAGATGTACCCGGTCTTCAACGCCACGGCAAAGCTGCAGGACGAGGAGGGAGCGGTGCGCAGCACCTACTACGCCCTGGAGGCGGAGAAGATCCACGCCGAGTGGTACAAGAAGGCCAGGGAAGCGGTAGAGAGGGGCGAGGACGTCAAGGTGGGGACCATCCAGATATGCAGCGTCTGCGGGCACACCCGCGAAGGGGATGCCCCGGATAAATGCCCCATCTGCGGCGCCTCCAGGGACAAGTTCGTGGCCTTCTGAGCGCCCCGGCGCCGGGACGCCCCCGTCGCCGGAGAGTGGAGCTAATGGTAATATATGGTATTTAAGTAACGACAGGCAATGGGAAGCTTAGACCTTGAAGGAGGAGGAAGATGACCGAGAGGCTCCAGATCTACAAGTGCGAGATATGCGGGAACATCGTGGAGGTCCTGCATGCCGGGAAGGGAGAGCTGGTCTGCTGCGGCCAGCCCATGGTCCTCCAGGCGGAGAACACCGTGGACGCGGCGGTGGAGAAGCACGTGCCCGTGGTGGAGGTAAGCGGCGACGGCATCCTGGTCAAGGTGGGCGAGGTGGCCCATCCCATGCAGGACGACCATTACATCGAGTGGGTGCAGGTCATCGCCGGCGAGCGGAGCTACCGCATCTTCCTGAGGCCGGGCATCGCCCCCGAGGGCAGGTTCGACGTGCCCGGGGAAGGCATCACCGCCCGCGAGTACTGCAACCTGCACGGGCTCTGGAAATCCGCCTGAGGCCGCTTGCCCGGCACCGGGCGACACGATCTACGGGGGTTCGGCGCGCTGAGGAGTGTTTACGGTGCCCGCTCACTGAAGGGAGTGCCCCGGTCCAGGGGCCTTAACGCCCACCAGAGCATTAGAAGCCAGACACAAGGCCCGGCTTCTAATGCTTTCCGCTTTCCTGTCTGGCCTCCGGCTTACGGCGCGTAGCCCACCACGCAGTGTCCCCCGTTCCAGGAGCCCGCGTAGTTGAAGTAGATGGGGCGCTCGCATACCACCGGCTGGTCGGAGGTGATCTTGACCGAGACCTCCTGGTCATCCCCCACCACCGAGTTGACGTTTATCGTCGCCCGGGTGGTGGCCCCCACGGTGAGGTCCTGGGTCTGGGTGGTGCCGTTGCTAAACATGTAGGTCATGGAAAGGTGGGCTTCCGAGGAGTTGGGGTTCATCACCGTGAGGTATTCCACAAAGCTTCCCCTTCCGGTGTAGCCCTCGGCGAAGTAGAAGGTGTTGGGACAGGTCGGCTCGTTTATGTTGAAGGTCTTGGCGTTGGAGGTGCCTCCCCCCGGGGCAGGATTAAATACGGTTACACTCGCTTCCCCGGCGCTTTCTATGTCGGACGAGAGTATGGAGGCAGTAAGCTGCGTAGAGGAGATGTAGATGGTGGTGCGGTCATTCCCATTCCAGCGCACCACCGAGGAGGGCAGGAAGTCACTCCCGTTCACCGTGAGTGTGAAGGCCGAACCTCCCGCGGTAGCGCTTGAAGGTAGGATGGAGGTGATTGATGGTACGGGGTTCAGGGTGATGAATTCCCTGTCTTCCCCGTAACTCGTTCCCACGGAGTTTGTCGCATAGGCTCTTACATGGTAGTGGGTGCCGGGGGTGAGCCCCGTGATGTTGCTGGTGAATTCTCCGGTGCCCGTGCCATCTGTGGTGTGGTCGTCAGCGGTTGTGGGGTTGGGGTTTGTGCTCCAGCATACCCCCCGCGCTGTCACAGGTTCTCCGCCGTCGTCGGCTACGTTGCCACCGGATTCTGCGGTGGTGGGTGTGATGTTGGTAACCTCGGTAGTTGTAACCGTGGGGGTTGTGTCTGTGGTGAACTTCTGCGTGGTGTCCTCTGCCCATCCCGCGGAGTTGTGGGCCTTGGCCTTGTAGTCGACCTGGTCTCCGGGGCTCAAGCCGGTGAGGGAAAGGGAGTAGGCCCCCGTTGCGAAAGAGCCGCTCTCAATTAGGTCCGTCCAGTTCCCACCGTTCACCCTGTAGGAGAACCCCCGCTGGTCGCAGTTCTCCCCGCCGGTGCTGGTTATCTCCCCGTTCAGGGTGGCGCCCGTTGAGGTCACGTCGGTGGCGGGGTCGGTCCATACGTTGGGAGGGTCGATCTGGCATCGGTAAACACCCCCCCAGCAGCCAGCGTAGAGGGTTGAACCGCCGTCCCAGGCAAGGGAGTGGACCGCGTCACCCCCGGTGTCTCCCATATCCGTCCAGGAGCCGGTCCCGACCTTTATATAGACGTGACCATCGGTGCAGCCGGCGTAGAGGGTTGATCTGTTGCCGTTCCAGACGATGGAGTAGGCGGTCTTCCCAGGCCCCCCGTGTCCGTCCAGGGGCCGTTTTCGGTTTTTGAGTAGACGTGTCCGTTGTCCGGTCCGTCCCAGCAGGCGGCGTAGAGAGTCGAGCTGCTGGGGTCCCAGGCAAGGCTGCAGATAGACGGAGCACCCCCGGGCTGTCCTTCGTCCGTCCATTTCTCCTCAGTCGTTGACCATGAGTAGACATGTCCGTTATCTAAGCCGGCGTATAGGGTTGAACTATCGCGAAGAAGAAGGGAGTTTATGGTCACACCGAACCCCTCGGGTACTACCATATACCATCCGTTTGGGGGATAATAGAGGAAGAGGTAACCGTATCTGGAGCCGGCGTAGAGATACGAATTGTTGTCGTCCCAGGCAAGGGAATAGATGCCCTCAGCATACAAGGGTCCCCCTGTGTCCACCCAAGGACCTGCTCCGGTTCTATAGTAGACATTGCCGACATTATTGGAGGCATAGAGGGTTGAACTGCTGGGGTCCCAGGCGAAGTCCGTGATCATCCCCGACCCTGCCTGCCCCGTGTAAATCCATGGTCCGTTCCCTGTCCATGAGTAGACTTCACCATTCACGCGGCCGGAGTAGAGGGTTGAGGTGCTGCCGGCCCATGCGACGGAAAAGTTGCCATTAGCGAAATCACCAACGGGTGTCCAGTTCATCTCCGCACGGCCAAGCTGGCCTGAGGTAGATAGAAGCGCCATTAAGAACGCGAACAGAAGAACGGCTGCCACAAAGGCTCTAAAAGTCTTGATCTTTTTCATGACCTCCATCCTTTCCCCGTTCTACCGCATCGTTTCTGAATATTCCCGAAAAAATCTTGCCAATAAATGGTTGCTGTATCACATTAAATAGGTCTTCCAAGGCCCTTACCGCCCACTGGGGCAATACAAGCCGGGTTACGTGCCTGGATTAATACTTGCCCGGGGTGCGCCGGAGAGCGCCTACGCTTTGCCGGGGGGCTCTTTTCTTCGCGAAGACATACTGGCTGCTTACTACGACATACTGATCTTCAAGCGTAGGCCATGCCTCGGTGAACATGCTCCCGGCGGCGCAGACGCCCCTGTCTTGAAGGATAGCTGTTGGGCGGCCTCGAGGATCGAGTTGTTCTGGATCTTTTATGCCCATGTACGCTTCCCGGAAACCGCTTTCAGCGCCACAACCTCTGCCACTCCGGGGGGACCTTGTATTCCCACACCACCTCGCCCAGCGTGTTTACCTCGATTATTCGTGGTTCACCGGGTCGTGTATATCGGCGAAGAACGTGGTGCCGTTGTAAGCCTTGTCCGGGTCGTAGACCTCAACTGATATATCGGGGTTCGCGCTTTCTCGGGACACCGACTCAAGCTGGCTTGAACTGGTTACAGTGGCGGTATTCCCAACGGTCATCGACGTGTCTTCGCCCTACGGCGCGCAGCTTTATAGTACCATGGGGATCACCAGGAAAAGGAGCATGGTGGCTGCCTCTGCCTTCATCTTTCCACATTCCGCCTCAGTATGCATATGCAAGTTTTCTGCATATCCCGCCCGTTTTCACGTTAGTGCAACAAAAGTGTGTAAATCCATTTCCTGCCATGCCTCCCTCATACTAAAGAGCGTGACTAGGTCGCCTTCACCTCCGGCAGTTCGGTTGCGACCGGCATTATCCGAACATCTCCGACTGTTGGCGCTAAAGCGCCGGGAGCGCCGGCATCCGGGGACATCTGGCCGACATTCTCCAGGGAGATGGAAGGTCGGCATATGCCCGGCTTTCGTTCTTGCTCCTGTGTATCCGCCTTTCCGTCTGCTTGTGGCCTCTTCGTCTTGCCGGCATGTCTCGCGTATTACGCCAGCTTTGTCTCAGGCACGATAGACATCTTTCCTCTGCCCGATGCGCAGAACTAATATCCTGTCCACGGTCCTGGTGTATACAATCCTGTAATCGCCGATATTGTATCTTTATAGACCCTGGAATGTTCCGCTCAGGGCGACGCCCCTATCGGGATCCTTCGCCAGTTCCTTCTCTATCTTGTTCAAGATCTTCTTCGCCCCGGCTTTGTCTATCTTCTTGAGGTCCTTCTCGACGGAAGCCTTGTATACTACCCTAAAGCCCAAGCCTGCTCCTCAGCTCCGAGCTGCTTATCAGCTCATCGTCCTTAGCCAGGAGGCGGTCGAGTGCCACGCGGTAATCGCCGTATTCCGCCAGGTAGGTCATTATGGCCTCATTGATGAGGAAAGTCCGGGAGCGCTCCGTCGCCTTGGACAGCGCTTCCAATTCCCTCAATACCCGTTCATCCAGCCTGATCGAGATCGCCCTGGTCATCCTGCACCTACGATCCCAGCATGTATTCCATGTATTCTAATCCTGTCTACTGTTATTCTGTTATTGTTTATGCTCTCTAACCGTGATCGCCGCTCCTGCCCGGCCGGACGCCCCCGTTACTTCCAGGCGGGTATGTCCTGCGGCGTCAACCTCCTGTTCCCGAGGGCCTCGAACTCCTTCTTGGTAAGGTAATGGATGACCGGATGATAGGGGCCCATGACCCCGGGCCGGTTCAGGCTCACCAGGCTTTCGTCGAACCTGGTTCCCGACCAGGCGGCGGTGGCCCAGGGCAGGTTGTAGGCATCCGGAGCGTACTGCGGCAGGTGCCACTCGGGCATCACGCTCATCCAGCGGATGGTCACCGTCTGCCGCGAGCGGGGGCCCCAATCGGCCCAGGTGACGCCGTTCTCCGGCTTGGCGTTGGCCGGCCGGTCTTCGGCCCGCGAATACACGATCACGTATTCCCGGTTCTCGTTGAGGACGACCTCGTCGTCCATCAAGGACCCGTAATTGACGGCCGTCTCGTACCGGTCCCCCTCGCCCCTGCCGTACTGGCATATGGACCAGTAACGCACCTCGCCGGCGGTCATGACCGCTTCCCCCTGCCTCGTCCCGGGAAAGGTCGGCATCCTGCCCGTGATGACGTAAACCTTGCCCGGGCCGAGCTGCATCATCCTGGTGAGAAACACGTTGTTCTTGCAAGCGGTGGAGGAACCTTCGTGATTTCCGGGCGGCTCGGCGTCCTCGCCCCGGTTGAAGAGGAGGAGAAAATCGCGTCGGATCTTTTCCCTAACCGCCTCGGTGGGCAGGTGGCCAAAAGGTTGCGATTGCAGGTAGCCCAGGGTTTCCGCCCGGATGAGGGCCAAGCCGAAGATCTTATGCCATCCCAGCCGGGGGCCGATGGCGGGAAAGGGCTCCCTGGGCGGATCGTAACCGGCCGGAACCTGGGTGTTCTCGCGCTCCGCGGCGACGGAGAAATCGCACTGCAGCCAGAACTCCTCCCCGGTATCCAGTCGCAGCGTGGCCCTGGGCAGGGAGACCCCGCCGTATATATCCACGTTCCTGTCGGGGGCGTAGATGCGCATCCAGAGCACGGAGGGGGTGAAGACGTTGTTCCCCCAGGGGCCAGCGAACCCGAAGGGCCCGCCGGTGCGGGTGTTGCCGGGAGCGCGGTACTCGGGCGCTTTCATGGCCTGCGGATTGAGTTCCACGGCGTTACCCAGCTGCAGGTCGAAGGTGAGATGATAGTGGCGGGCGGCGGCGTTGCGGTCGGCGCCCACCCGGTAAGGATTGGTGTTCCCCGCATCCGGCTCGATGTCCACGTCCACTATGGGGACCTCCGGCGTCTCCCCCATGGTCCCGGAGGCCGGGTGCTCGGGATCCAGGGGAGGGAGGATCTCGTACTCGAAGTAGCGGGCATGGGGGAAATCGCCTTCCACCAGGAGCTTGGAGCCTATGGGGGCCAAGAAGATGAGCTTGCCGTAGGTGACGTGAGAATCAGTGCCCAGCATGTAGCATCTCCGGAATTCGGGGTCGATGGGGTGGGCGGGGATGATCAGCCACTGCCGCGCAGGGTCTATTTCCTCCGGGCGCAAGAGGGTCCAGTTCGCGGTCTTCACGGTGTCGATGTAGGGGGGAAGAAGGCCGTCCGGCAGCCGGGCGGGCGCCTCGCCGCGCAGCCAGCGGCGGATGTAACCATCAAGATCGTCGGACAGGGCCCGGGCGGAGGCGTATACCTCCTGCACGAACTGCTCGCCGCGCGCCCGGTTGCTCTCCGCCACGGCCATTCTTTCCTCGTCGGTCATCTCCGGAAGTTCCACGTGAGACCAGTATCCGGTGTAGGCCGGCGTAACCCGCTGGTCCTCCTCGATCCTTATACTCTCGCCCGGCTCGCTCTCCGGAGCGCCGCAGCCGCTGTTCAATACAAAGGGCATGGAAAGGGCCACGGCCAGGCACAAGGATAGAAGCCCCCTGGGGAGCGAGGATACCTTGCCCGGGTCAAAATTCCTTAATGCCATCCTGACCATTCCCTGAAGTTCTTAAGCCCGACTGGCACCGGGATTGCGAACTAGGTTTGTAAAATTTTTCCACGGAGGAGCGGCTTCTCCCTTTCTCCTCCTTCACTTGGTGGCTCAACCGGTTCCCCGAACCGGTCCATTCGAACTCCAAGGGCAAAGCGACGCTTCCGCTCCCCTTCACTGAATCGGACACGAGGTGGCCAGGGCAACTGGTTCTTCAGCACGCCAGTCGCGCCAGGGCATCCAAAGCGAACGGCAAAGGGCTCAGAAGGCCAGGTCCGGTTCCCAGACCTCCCATACCCTTCCCACCAGATCCGGCCCCGGCTTCAAGGTGGGCCTTCCCGGCTGCCATCCCGAGGGCATGACCTCCCCGGTCTTGGCCGTGTGCTGGAAGGCCTTGACCTGCCGTATCAACTCGACGACGTTCCTCCCCACCGGCGGGGTCATGACCTCCATGGCCTGGATAACGCCCTCGGGGTCGATGAGAAACCTGCCCCGGATGTTCACTCCGGCTTCCTCGTCGTAGACCCCGTACACCCGGCCGATGCGCCCGCCGGCGTCGGTGAGCATGGGGAAGGGTACGCCTCCCTTGACCATCCTGGAAAGTTCCTGTTCCTGCCATATCTTGTGCGTGAACCTGCTGTCCACGCTCATGGCCAGGACCTCCACCCCCAGTTTCTTGAGCTCCCTGTACCTAGCGGCGACCGCCGCCAGCTCCGTGGGTCAGACGAAGGTGAAGTCGCCGGGATAGAAGCAGAGCACCACCCATTTACCCCTGTAGTCGGACAACCTGAAATTCCTGAACCCTCCGCCCACGTATCCGCTGGCCTCGAAATCCGGCGCCGGCTTTCCCACCTGTGCTCTCACCTGCACACTTCCCGACGTACCTGTTACTGCCGGAACTTCTCCCACCCCTTTTTCCTCTTGGGTCAATATCGGGCCTTTGGCAGGAGTCACGCACTTGTCCTCCGGTTTTCCCCTTCCAGCCACGCCACCACCTCCTTGGACATTAAAACGTCCCGTGCATTTACCAGCATGATGTTATGCGGGTTTCTCGGACCACGGGTCCGAGCTTCCGCCGGGTCTCCAGCAACGGCGGCTAGGGAAGACCGTGGTTTTGGAAATCAGCCTTTCAGTTCCTCCACTTCCTCCCTGCCCTCCTCGAGTTCCCTGGCCTGTTCCTCGTCCTCCATGAGGAGGAGGGCCTGGAACTCCCCCACGTGGGTCTTCTCCTCCTTGGCGATGTCCAGGAGGACCTTTTTGATGAGCTGGTTATCGGTCATGGCCGCCAGCTGTTCGTAGAGGTTCACGGCGTCCAGCTCGGCGATTATGCCCACGCGGCAGATCTCCCGGTCCAGCTCCTTTCCGCTCATGCGACTCAAGTCCTTGGGGATCTCGGAAAGCATGTCTTTTCCCCTCCTTTTACCGTAGACCAACAACTTGTGCTTGCGCCTCGGCAAAGAGCCCAGCGTCAATTACCGCCGGACCCATGATGCCGCCCAGGCAAAATTATTATTTCCAGATGCCCGAATAAATAACCTTGCCACGCACCCATTGCCCGCCACCGGACGCCAGTTTCCGGCAAAAGCCGGAGACCTGCGGGCTCGAGGAGTATTTACGGAATGGATAAGACACCGTACGCGCACGACAGCCCGGCAAATCCATATAAACACCCCTTCCGGAAAACGGGAAGGGATTAGAAGGGAAGAACGAGGGGCAAGCAGGTGGAAGCGATGGTGGACCACTTTTGCGGGCGGCACTCACAGTGTCGAGGATGGGCAGAAGCGGGTTGGAAGCCTCTCCAGACTTGACATCCATCCTAAATATGGTATTATGGTACCTGATTTCTTATATAACCAATGGCCGGCGGGATAGATTGTAATCGAGGTGATGTTCGTGAACGGGACGCTGAGGTTGTCGGAGGCCTTTAATCTCGGCCTGCATGCCGCTTGTTACCTGACCTCACGGGATGGCGGGAGGGCTTCCATCCGCGAGATCGCCTCCTATCTGGGAGTTTCGGAGGCCCACCTGGCAAAGGTCATGCAACGGCTCGTCAGGTGCGGGGTGTTGAAGTCGTTCCGAGGGCCGGGAGGCGGCTTCGTTCTGGGCCGGGAGGGCAGCAGGATAAGCCTGATGGACATCTACGAGGGCTTGGAAGGGCCCTTCTCCCCCACTACCTGCCTCCTGGGCCGCAGCTCTTGCCTGGGACGGTCATGCATCCTGGGGGGACTAACGGATGCCGTGGACGACCTCCTGGAGAGCTACCTGCGGGAGACCGATCTGGAAACGGCCGGCGAGAAGCTGAGGGCGCATGGCGAGCATACCTATCCACGGGATGAGGGCCCTTCCCGCAGGTCCGGGAGCACAAGTCGAGGGAAAGGTGCCAAGGGCGGGAAAACGCCGGGGTCGAGGCCCAAAAACGCAAGAGAGGCAAGGAAAACGGCGGCGGAACGGGTGCCGGATATGCCGGAACGGAAATGATTCCCGGTGCGAACAACTCGGCCGCTTTCGGCGAGAGAGTTGTAGGTGGGTGAAGAAGAAATGGGAGCCAGAAGTGAAGGTCAAGAAGCGAACAACTCGGCCGCTTTCGGCGAGAGAGTTGTTGGTGCCAGATATGCGGGAACGGAAATGATTCCCGGGGAGTGATGCGACATGCTGCGGAAGATAGTCCATATCGACGAGGAGAAATGCGACGGTTGCGGGCTGTGCGCCGAGGCCTGCGCCGAGGGGGCCATCGCCATAATCGACGGCAAGGCCCGCCTGGTCAGCGAATCCTACTGCGACGGGTTAGGGGCCTGCCTCGGGGAGTGCCCGCGGGGAGCCATAACCATCCTGGAGCGCGAGGCGGCCCCCTTCGACGAGGAGGCCGTGCTCCGGCACCTGGGCAGGGACCTTGGAGACGAAGGCAGGTTCCCTGAAACCCCCGGAGGCTCGGCCACCGGTGGGGAGCATGGGCCCAAGGCGCCCGAAAGCTTCGCCTCGCTACCGAGCGGGGAAAAAGCCGGCGGGAAACACCTCCCCTGCGGCTGTCCCGGAACCTCGGTCCGGGAACTGGAACCCCGCGCGGAAGAGGAGGGGATGGCCACGGGAGACGGCCGCGGGAGGGCCTCGCGGCTACGCAACTGGCCCATCCAGCTCCGGCTGCTCCCCATAACCGCCCCCTACCTGAGGGGTGCCCGCCTCCTGCTGGCCGCCGACTGCACCGCCTTCGCCTTCCCCGAATTCCACCGCGAGCTGCTGGAAGGCAAGGTCCTCCTGGTGGGATGCCCCAAGCTGGACGACGCTTCCTTCTACCGGGAAAAGCTGGCGGCGCTCATAGCCGAGAACGGGATTAGAGAGATCACCGTGGCCCACATGGAGGTGCCCTGCTGCTTCGGGTTGGCGAACATCGCCCGGCAGGCCATCGAGGAAACAGGGGCGGAAGTGAAGCTCACGGTGGTCAAGCTCGGCGTGAACGGCGACTTTTTGTCCAGGGAAGAGAGGGAACTGCTTCCCGGTAGAGGTCCGGCGCATTGAGTCCCGCCCGCTCCCGGGCAGGCGGCAAGGCTTTGGGGGCTCGAGGCGGGCCGAGCCACCGGCCAGGGTACGGGATGTAGCCTCCGTATGCCGGCGGGTATGGATATCGCCCGCTCCCGGGCAGGCGGCAAGGCTTTGGGGGCTCGAGGCGGGCCGAGCCACCGGCCAGGGTACGGGATGTAGCCTCCGTATGCCGGCGGGTATAAGGGTATAATGTTCATATGGATGAAAGCAGGAAGAAAAAGCTGTGGCTGTACCTGGTCTACGGCCTGCTGGCCCTGGGCATAATCCTCAGCATTCAATTTGCCAAACCCTTCCAGCCCACGGAGATAAGCTACAGCGAGTTCCTGAACCACCTGAACGCCGGGGAGGTGAGCAGGGTCGTCATCACCGACACGCGCATCGAAGGCACCCTGCAGACCGGGGAAGGGGAGAAGAACTTCACCGCCACCCGCATCCCGGACACGGACATCAAGGACCTGGTGGCCCTGCTGGAGGAGAAGGGCGTGGACTTCTCCGGGAAGGTGGAAAACACCTTCTGGAGGGACTTCCTGCTCACCTGGGTACTCCCCCTGGGGCTCATCGCCTTCATCTGGTTCTTCGTCTTCCGCCGCCTGGCGCGGCGGGTGGGCGGGGTCAGCCCCATGTCCTTCGGGCAGTCAAAGGTGAAGCTCTACGACCGCAGCGTGGACCGGGTCACTTTCGACGACGTGGCCGGCCTGGACGAGGCCAAGGAGGAACTGCGGGAGATCATCGACTTCCTACGCCATCCCCAGAAGTACCGGAGCATCGGGGCCCGCATCCCCAAGGGAGTCCTCCTGGTGGGACCCCCGGGAACGGGCAAGACCCTCCTGGCCCGCGCCGTGGCCGGCGAAGCGGACGTGCCCTTCTTTTCCATCAGCGGTTCACAGTTCATGGAGATGTTCGTCGGCGTGGGCGCGGCCCGAGTCCGGGACCTTTTCGAGCAGGCCAAGTCCAAGGCTCCATGCATCGTGTTCATCGACGAGATAGACACCATAGGCAAGGTGCGGGGCGGTATCATAGCCAGCGGGGGGACCGAGGAGCGCGAGCAAACCCTCAACCAGCTGCTCTCCGAGATGGACGGGTTCGACCCCCAGACGGGGGTCATCATCCTGGCCGCAACCAACCGTCCCGAGGTCCTCGACCCCGCCATCCTCAGGCCGGGCCGCTTCGACCGGCAGATCATGATCGACCGCCCGGACATCAAGGGTCGGGAGGAGATACTCAAGGTGCACGCCCGCAGGGTGAAGTTGGGCCCGGACGTGGACCTCAAGAAGATAGCCGCCCGCACCCCCGGATTCGCGGGAGCCGAGCTGGCCAACGTGGTCAACGAGGCCGCCCTGCTTGCCGCCCGCAAGAACCGGAAAGACGTCAGCCAACGGGAGTTCGAGGAGGCCATCGACAGGGTGATCGGGGGGCTGGAGCTCAAGAGCCGCGTGATGAGCGAGAAGGAAAGAAGGGTGGTGGCCTTCCACGAGGTGGGCCACGCCCTGGCCGCTTCCCTGCTGGAGCACGCCGACCCCGTGCACCGCATAACCGTCATCCCCCGGGGGATAGGTTCTCTGGGCATGACCATGCAGCTTCCCGAGGAGGACCGCTACATCATGACCCGCCCCGAGCTGGAGGACCGCCTGGGGGTACTCCTGGCCGGAAGGGCGGCGGAGGAGATCGTCTTCGGGGAGGTGTCCACGGGGGCCCAGAACGACCTGGAAAAAGCCACCATCTTGGCAAGGAAGATGGTGGAAGATTACGGGATGAGCGATAAGCTGGGCCCCGTCTCCTTGGGGTTGGAACGGGGAGCCCGCCTTCTTTTGGGAGAATTTTCCTACGGAAAGGAGGCCAACTACAGCGAGGCCACCGCGGAACTCATCGACCGGGAAGTGAAGGACATCGTGACCACCAACTATGAAAGGGTAAAGGGCCTGCTCTCCGAAAACCGCGGTGCCCTGGAGGGTATCGCGGAGATACTGCTGGAGAAGGAAACCCTGGAGGGAGACGCTTTCCGTGAGCTCTTGGAGAATTTCCGCTCCCGGCCCGGCGGGACGGAAGGTACCGGTGAAACCCTGGAAGAAAAGGTAGCCGATAAACGTTGAAGCGGCCGGTGGCGGACGTCCCCACCTTCCCATGGATGGCCTGCCCAGGGGGATATGTGGCTCGGCCAAGGGGAAACATCAGATCGGAGCGCTCTGCACTCCCTTGGCGGGCAAACTTCGGGGTGACTACGAGCGATGCGAGGGGCGGCGGGCTGGGAAGATCGGGGGGAAGCCGAGCGCGGATCCCGGGGTGGCTTGCACGTGGCGGAAGGGGCGACGTGCCTGGAGCCAGGGACGAAAGGACGCTTCGCGGGGGGAGCGCCGGAGTCGACGCGGCTCCCGGCGACCGGGTGATGGCCAAGGGGTCATAGTACCCCGCGAGCGCGGTAGTTTGAAGCGGAAGGAGAGATGGGACTTCACGACGTGATCATCATCGGGGCCGGACCGGCCGGTCTTTCCGCGGGGGTGTACTGCGCCCGCAAGATGCTGGACACCCTGGTGATATCCACCAACGTGGGAGGGCAGGCGGCCTGGTCCTGGGAAGTGGAGAATTACCTGGGATACCAGCTCATCACCGGGGTGGAACTGGTGGAGCGCTTCCGCGAGCACCTGGAGAACTTCCGGGTTCAGCTCCTGGAAAGCAGGACCGTACTTTCTCTCTCCCTGGAAGGGGATCGCTTCAGGGTGACCACGGACAAGGGAGAGGAATATTTTTCCAGAGCAGTCATAGCCGCCTCGGGAAAGGTCCCTCGCAAGCTGGGGGTGCCGGGCGAGGAGGAGTTCCGTGGGCGGGGCGTGGCCTATTGCGCCACCTGCGACGCTCCTATTTTCCGGGGCAAGAGGGTGGCGGTGATCGGCGGCGGTAATTCCGCCCTGGACGCCGCCCTCCAGCTGGCGCAGATCGCCGAGCGGGTGCACGTATTGACCATCGACCCCTTCCTCGACGGGGACGAGATACGCAGACGGCAAGTGCTGGATTCCCCCCGGGTGGAGGTGCGGACCTCGTCCCGGGTGCTGGCCATCCGCGGCTCCGTGTTCGTGGAGGGGTTGAGGTTCTCGAGCGGGGGAAGGGAAGGGGACCTGGAGGTGCAGGGGGTCTTCATCGAGATCGGGAGCATTCCCAGCACCGCGTACCTGCCGCCAGACGTGGAGTTGAACTCCCTGGGAGAGATCGTCATCGACGCCAATAACCGCACCAGCCTGCCGGGGCTCTTCGCCGCCGGGGACGTGACCAACGTGATGGAAAAACAGATCATCATCGCCGCCGGGGAGGGTGCCAAGGCCGCCCTATCCGCCTATGCCTGGCTGGTGGAAAGGGGCTGGGCGGGAGGATGACCCCACCCGAAGGGGCGCGCAACCCGGGGGAAGAACCTCCCCGGCGGTTCCTTTCCGGTTCCCACGTGATCGACGGTCACCGTGGCGGAAGAATCCGTATGGGGAGCGCCAACCGGCACCTTGAACCGCAGATTGGGTCTCTGCCCTCGCGTAACCGTGGCGGAAGAATCCGTATCGGGAATGCCGGGGCGTGTCCCAGGACCGGGTACCAAACGGAGACCCCCATGGAACCGCGGCCACGATGAAACGCGAGGAGGCCCATAGCCTTGGCGGCGGAATCGG
>Ga0315298_1002539_pt1 | contig 30807 bp, 37 predicted proteins | sample WHS_1_MG_FD_203077 | JGI IMG/M metagenome (GOLD analysis project Ga0315298, IMG submission 203077) | Extremophilic microbial mat communities from Washburn Hot Springs, YNP, Wyoming, USA - WHS_1_MG | ecosystem: Environmental > Aquatic > Thermal springs > Hot (42-90C) | place: USA: Wyoming... | reverse complement strand
GAGGGGGCGCACCCCGCCTTGGGGCGGCCCGGCGGCGGGGTGGGTGGCCCCCACGCTCCCGCTGCGCGGTCGCTGCCCCCCGAGGGGGCGCACCCCGCCTTGGGGCGGCCCGGCGGCGGGGTGGGTGCGTTGATCATGGCGGGAAACCGAATCAGCCGTTACGGCGGCGTCGATACCCTGCGCGGTCTGGCCGTGCTGTGGATGATGTCGTTTCATTTCAGTTTCGACCTGAACTGGTTCGGCTTCATCCACACCGACTTCTACACCAGCCCCTGGTGGCTCGATCAGCGTATTGCCATCGTCAGCCTGTTTGTTTTCACCGTCGGACTGACGCAGACCTTCACCGACGCGAGCGGCCGCCCGGCGCGGCATTTCTGGAAACGCTGGGCCCAAATCGTGGGCGCTTCGCTACTGGTCACGGCGGGCAGCTACGCCGCGTTTCCGCACAGCTTCATCTACTTTGGCATTCTTCAGGGCATCGCGGCCATGTTGCTGTTGCACCGGCTGGTGTTCCGCCACTTCGGCGCCTGGGTGCTGCTGCTCGCCCCCATCGCCATTGCCGCGCCTCAGCTTTGGGGGCACGCCTTTTTCAATCCGCCGTGGTGGAACTGGACCGGGCTGATCACGCAAAAACCCATCACCGAAGACTACGCGCCACTGCTGCCGTGGATCGGTGTGCTGTGGATCGGCGCCGGCACAGGCTGGCTGCTGGCGCGGGTGCAATTCCGGCCCTTGCGCCATCTGCCCGAAATTCGTCCGCTGTCTTTCCTCGGGCGCTGGCCCTTGACCATTTACCTGCTGCATCAACCCGTTTTCGTCGGCCTGGTCTGGCTGGCTGCACATCTGCGGGGGTGATTCGTGGAAGAACTTGTCGACGCCTCCATCGACTATCTGCTGCATTACGGCGACAGCGATCACTGGTTTTTCATTCCGCAGGCGAAGGATGAAGAAGACGCGCTGCGCTACTTTTTCTGCATTGAAGGCTACGGCCAGAGCCGCCAGTTCGGCACCCTGCAGCGCGAGCTTTGCCTGCTCGTGCCGCTACAGCAATATCTGCAGGATCGAGACGCCATCGAGCGCCGAGTCGAGCGTCTGCGACGGGACATTCGCGCACGCCGAGAAGCAGAAGAAGGGCTTTGAGGCGTCCGCGCAGCGACTCAGCCGAAACCGTGGCTCATCAGCGTCGCCAGCAAGGGGATGATGACCATCACATGCGATTGCGCCATCAGCCAGCGGCGCTCTTTTTTCACTTCTTCTACGGCGGGCTGCCACGCGGCCATTGCCCGAGCCTGAAGGCCCCAGCGCCCCAGCCGCTGCGTAGACGGCCAGGACATCACCGCCATCAGCGCCAGCAAAACCACCTTGGCCCACAACAAGGGGTTGTGCAGCAGCCATTGCGGACCTTTGATGCCCCAAAACACCAGCGCCAGCCCGCTGGCCAGCACCGCGGCAAAGCTGCCCCAGACCCACACATCCAGCCTGCGAAGGCGAGCCAGCACCTGGGCATCGACGGCACCCACCCGGGTCAGGCTGGTCTTGGCGGTGAGAAAAACCGCCAGCCCCAGCATGGCGGAGAGATGAAGGTAAAGCAGCAGGGCATCGGTCAACATGGCGGGTCAGTCCGGTTTGAGATGGATCATCTCTGTTTTTCTGGTCTGCAGGGTGATGAAGTGCTGCAGCGGCGGGTGCAGGCAATCCGCCAGAGTCGAGGTATTGAGCCGCGCGTAAAACGCCTCTGCGGCGTCGCTCAGCAAGGGCCGCAGCAGGCACAACGGAGTGAGATTGCAATGGCCGCCGTCGGGGCGAAGGCATTCCACCAGGCCCTGACCGTCTTCCAGCCAGCGCACGACATTCCCAAGAAGTATTTCTGAAGCGTCTTTATCAAGACGAACGCCACCATTGGCGCCGCGTTGATTCTGCACGTAGCCACCGGCAGCAAGACGCTGGAGCACCTTGATAAGATGCTCACGCGAGATATCAAGAATCCTCGCTAATTCTTTGCTATTTAATGATTGATCTGGGTTTTCTGCCAGCACCATCAAGGCGCGCAGTCCAAAGTCTGTGAACTGGGTCAGTTTCAATTCGTGGCTTGCCTGTCTTATCGTGTGAAGCTATAGTGGAATTAAATAGTCCACATAAGAGGTTGTCATGATGCATCCTACCGCGAGTCGAATCACAACGCCAGAAAGCCAGCAAAGCTTGTTCAGGCAAGTGCTGGACGCAACGCCAGCCGAGATTGCGCCTGAGGATCGCCGCAGCGCTCTGGCCGAACAGCTCCGCACACAGACGGGGCTCGACGAGCGCGTCCTCGATCGCTTGGTGCGTCGGTTTTATGCACATGCCCGGCTTGATCCAGATCTCGGTCCGATGTTTGAGGCGCATGTGACCGACTGGGAGGCGCATTACGCCCGGATGGTGGATTTCTGGGCCTCGGTCGGCCTGCTTGCTGGACGCTATCACCGCAATGCCTTGCAGGCGCATCGCCCCTTGCCTCTGCACCCCGCGCACTTCGCCCGCTGGCTGGATCTGTTCGACCAGACGCTGCAGGAAGAAGTCTCACCTGCGGCACGCGCGCACCTGATGACCATTGCGCAGCGCATAGCGGCAACTCTGAACAGCCGCCTGTGTTCGCGTTGACGGCAATATCGGTGTTTACCCGTGCGATTTTTACATGCAGTGACAAAAGATACACGACCTATCTGCGCAGCTTGATCCATCGCAAGCGGCTGCATAAGTTCCTGCTTATTCTGCCAACCATACATGTGCGACATTCTGTCGCATCACTCTGAGGAGAGAAACCAATGCCTGACGAGATGCCTTACCTGCCGATGCCGGTTACAGACCCTGCGGGTCGAACGCATGCGCAATCGGACATGCCGCTGCCTGACATGCAATACGCCCGGCCAATGGGGGCATGGGTCATCGTAGCCGCGCTCTTTATCGTCGTCGTCGGTCTGTGGGCGATGGTTGCGGCCTATTTCTCCATCCATGCCTGAGGCACGTCATGTCAACTTCAACTCCCGACGCCTTTGAAGATCGGTTCCATCATGTCGCGCTGCGGCATGAGCGCATCTGGATTTTCATCGCCCTGTCCCTGATCGCCGTGCTGTTCATCGTGGCGGTGTGGTTCGTGGTGCACGACTACGGCCTGGTGGCCAAGACCTCGCAGTTCTACTCCAACCCCAACACACCGGCCGAAACGGCCAACTACCAGGGTTCCGGCGTGAAGCAAACCGGGCCGAACAGCTATGAGGTCTATGAAGTCGGCCGCGCCTGGAGCTGGACGCCGGGCACCGCCACGCCGCTGACCCTCCCGGTGGGCGCTCACGTCACGTTCAACGTCACCAGCGGCGATGTGATCCATGGCTTCGAAGTGCAGGGCACGAGCATCAACCTCACCGCCATTCCCGGCGTGGTGGGGCATGTCAGCTATACCTTCAACAAACCTGGCACGTTCTACATCATCTGCAACGAGTATTGCGGTGCCGGCCATCAGGCCATGATCGGCAGGATCATCATCACCGGAGCAAAACAATCATGAGCGCAACCCTGAGCAACAACGCCCCGCGCATTCTGGCGACGCCGACTGCCGGTGAGATTGCCGGTGAAAAAACCATGCTGCTGGCCTTCTGGGTCACGGGTTTTCTTGCACTCGCCGTGGGCATCGCCATTGGCGTGCTCCAGAGCAGCAACTATGCCGGAATCAATCTCTATCCTTATCTCCAGCCTTTCCTCAAGTCGTACTACCAAGGGCTGACCATGCACGGCGTGCTCAACGCCTATGTGTTCACCTTCTTCACCATTTCCGGCTGGCTGATGTACCTGCCGGCGCGTGAACTCAAACTCAAGCCCAATATGGGGCTGGCCTGGTTTACTTACGCGCTGATGCTCATCGGCACGTTGATGGCGGCTTACGGCATGTTCGACAACTCGTCGAGCGTGCTCTACACCATGTACGCGCCGCTCAAGGGCAGTGCTTGGTTTTACCTGGGCATCACGCTAGTCGTGGTGGCGAGCATTCTCCCGCTGTTCGTCGTGCTGGAGATGCGGGCTCGCTGGAAGCGCGCCAATCCCGGTCAGCTCACGCCGCTGGTCACCTATATGAGCGCCACCACGCTGCTGATGTGGCTGCTCGCCGCGCTCGGCGCGGGCACCGAGGCCGTGTTCCTGCTCGATCCCTGGGCGCTCGGGATGACGCAGACCATCGATCCGTTGCTGGCCCGCACCTTGTTCTGGTGGACCGGCCACCCCATCGTGTATTTCTGGCTGATGCCGGGCTACGTCTCCATCTATGCGTTGCTGCCACGGCAGGCAGGAGGGAAACTGATTTCGGACCCGCTGGCCCGTCTGGCTTTTTTGCTGCTGTTCGTGTTCTCCTTGCCGGTGGGCACCCACCATCAGTACACCGATCCGGGCATCTCCCCGGTGATCAAAGGGATCGTGACGGCGCTGACGCTGTCGGTTGCGATACCCAGCCTGATCACCGCCTTCACCATCGCGCTCAGCCTGGAATACGGCGGACGTCGTCGCGGCGGCAAAGGGCTGATGGGCTGGTGGACGGCCTTGCCCTGGAAAGATCCCTCGGTGGCCGCGCAGGTTCTGGCGCTGGTGAGTTTCATCTTCGGCGGAGCAGGGGGCATCGTCAACGCCAGTTGGCAGCTCGACAACGTGGTGCACAACACCCTGTGGATTCCGGCGCACTTTCACCTCACCGTGGGCACCATGACCACCCTTGTCTTCATGGGCGTGAGTTTCTGGCTGCTGCCGCACCTGACCGGCCGCAAACTCTACAGCTCGAAACTTGCCCTCTGGAGCGTGTGGCTGTGGTTCCTCGGCCTGATGACCTGGGGCTTCGCCGGACACTGGGCCGGCATGGACGGCGTGCCGCGACGCGCCTGGGTCTCGTCCTTGCCGCATGATCAATACATGCAACTTTATGGCGCAGTGCATCCGGCGCTCATCATCGTGGGCATAGGCGGCGTCATTGCGGCCCTCGGTGCGGTTCTCTACTACATCGTGTTCTTCGGCACCTTGTTCGGGCAGAAAGATTCCAAGGCGATGGTCGAGATCCCGTTCACCGAGTACATCACCAGCAGCGAGGGCTCCTTACTGGCGCGCGTCGCCGAACCGCTTGGCCTTTGGACGCTGATCACCTTTGTCATCACTCTGGCGGTCTATATCCCCGTGTTCTGGCCCATGCTCACCCATCCGATCCACGCGCCGGGCTTCGTGCTCTGGTGATCGGATGAAGGGAGTCGGCATTGCATCCCCAGCCACCCCGCTGCAACCGCAGCGAGGCGGCTGGAGGGATTCGGCGCGGCGGGCGGCGCTGGTCTCCACCCTGCTGTTGGCTGCGGTCTGGGCCTGGTCACATTTCCAACAACACTCCGCGGCTCTCCATGGATCTCCGCTCAAACCCGTCCCGGCGCCTTCGCTGTCTGGATTCACGGACACCCAGGGCAGGGCGTTCTCCTGGACGCGTGAACGCGGCCGGGCGGTGCTGGTGTTTTTCGGCTACACGCACTGTCCCGATGTCTGCCCGCTCACCCTGGCCGCATTGGCGCAAAGCCTGGAACGACTCGGGCCGCTGCGCAAACAGGTGCGCGTGGTGTTCGTCACCCTCGATCCAGCGCGCGACACGGCGCCGGTGCTGCGCGCCTATCTCGATGCCTTCCTGCCGGACACCATCGGCTTGCGAGCTGCTATGCCCGCGGTGCGCGTCTCTGCGCGGCAATGGGGCATTACCTGGCGGCGCGTCGATACGGCGGACGGCGCCTACTGGATCGATCACACCGCCGCTGTCACCCTGGTTGGACCAGACGGGCGGTTGGTCGCGCGATATGGCTACGGACAACTCACAGATCCCTCCTGGCTTGCAGACGACTTGCGCACCGTCCTGGAGCGCGGATGACAAGCACTTGGCCGCTCGCGGCATGGGCGGGATGGTTCGTATTGGCCGGCCTGGCGCTGGCGGGCTACAGCCTGGCCGCTTGGCGCGGGCGCTGGCCATGGTGGCGGGTGATGGTCTTTGCGGTCGGCTGCGCGCTGACGCTGCTTTGCACCTGGGGATTGAACAACCCGCTGGCCTCGATGACGGGCTACACCATCGCCTTGATGACCCTGGGCCAGATCGTGTCGCCGCTGCTCCTGATCGGATTTCCTCCGCAGGTACGCGCGCAGTGGCGCGCGCCAGGGCAGAGTTGGTGGAGCCTCTGGGTGCTCGACGCCTGGGTCGCAGCGGCCGTGTTCATCATTCTGACCCTGGGAGTGAATCTGCCCGGCGTGTTCAACACCGCGCTCGCCAACGCCTTCTTTTCCGGCCCGATCGGCCTGTTTCTGCTGCTCTCCGGGGTGATGTTCTGGGCGCAGTTGCTGCCGGGTTGCACCAGCATTGCCCATCGCTGGATTGCCGGCATCTACGGCTGGCTGGGCAGTCTGCCGATGATGATCATCGCCGCAGTCTGGGTGTGGAGCGGCCATGTGCTCTACACCCCTTACCTCGACGTGCTGTGCCTGTGGAACCTCAGTCCGCTGGACGACCAACACTACGCCGGGCTGGTGATGTTCATTGCCGGATTGCCGCTGCAACTGCGCGCGGCCTGGCTGCTCATCATGCCGGGCGAGGAGGAGCCAAGCTGATGCGCCCCTGTGCTGCAGACCATCGCCGCCATCGGGCAATTCCCGATCGGCACATGCGGCCGAGCTGTCTATGCTCTCCCCGGTATTCCCCGTGGAGACCCGCACATGCCCGCGATTCCGACCATCAATATTGCCTCAGGCCAGCCGCCGTCCCTTGCGTCTGTACGCAGCGCCTGCCGCAAGATGAAACTTTGCATCGCCGCGTCCTACGCGGTTCTTGCCTATTTCATCGCCCGCAGCCTGATTGCGCTGGGTCAGTCGCACATGCGCAGCACGCCCGCTGCGCTGGGCGTCGGCAGCCTGCTGGCGATCGTCAAAGATCTTGGGATCATCGCGCTGCTCCTGGGCGCCGCCTACGCGTTGTATCGCTCGCTGACGATCTACCAAAGCCTGCGCTTGTGCGACGACAGCAAGATCTGCCGCGTGGTCTACGCCGTCTGCCGGGTCAATCCCGCAGCGGATCGCTACCGCATCGCGGTTTTGCGCAGTGGCAGGGGGTTCCTCACTGCCGAGATCGACGGATTTTTCAGACTCTGCCCGCCCGAACTCTGGACTCAGAGCTGGCCCCAGGATCTCAAGGCCAGAATCCAGTCGCCCGAGCCATTGGCCGTCATGGCAAAGCTCACCGCAGAGTAACGCAGCCCAGAGTAACGCAGCCCTTTCGCTGGCTGCAACCCGATCCCCGCGCCGCACCCAGCCTGCACGCACTGCCCGCAGTCGCGCGGGAGCGGTGTTACGCGCGCCGTTCATGCCCCCATCTTTGTCACAGGAGTTGCCGCAACGCAATTCCACACTGTCCCTCATGCACACCCATTCAGGACTACTCATGAAACATCATTCAATTGGTCTGATTTTGATGACTTTTTTTCTCGCCGCCAGCGCGCAGGCGCAAACGCCTGCGGGCAACGCCGCCGCAGGCAAGTATGAATCCTCCATGTGCGAAGGCTGCCATAACGCCGCTCACGGCGGCTTCAAAACCGATTTCCCCGAGGTGTACCGCGCGCCCAAACTCAACGGGCAAAGCGCCGCCTACATCGCGCAGTGCCTGGAGGATTACCGCAGCGGCGCGCGCCGCAACCCGACGATGAAAGCCGTGGCCGACATCCTGACTCCGCAGCAGATCGCCAACCTGTCGGCGTATTACGCCGTTCCCAAAAATCAAAGCGTCAAGTGAGGAGTACACATATGAAACGACTGACTGCATCGCTGGCTGCGGCAGCCACAGCCCTGGCTTTTGCTGGCGCGGCCCATGCCGCCGACCTCAAAAAGGGGGAAGAACTGGTGAACAAAGGCGGCTGCATTGCCTGCCACGGCGCTGGTCTCGACAAGCCCATCGCCCCTAACTATCCCAAACTGGCCGGACAATACCAAAGCTATCTGTTCCACGCCCTGCAGCAATACCAGGCAAAGCACCAGACCCCGCTGTATGGCCGCAACAACGCCATCATGAGCGGCATGGTGGCGCAGTACAACACGCAAGACCTGGAAGACATCGCGGCCTATATCGCCAGCCTGAAGGGCGATCTCTACATCCGCGACGAAATGCATTGAAATTCAGCGATCTGCGTGCAGCGGGCCCGTTGACCTGAGCCCGCTGCGCACATGCTCTATTTCTTGCCTTTGATGCTATCGAGATAGTCGGCGATCACCGGCACCTGATCCTCGGGAATCGGCGCCTTGAACGCATTTTTCATTTTGTTGACCTCGACCAGCCAGGCGGCTTTGGGCAGATCAGGTTGATTCATCACCATGCCCACCGAGTGGCACATCAGGCAATAGGTATTGGCGGCCTTGGCACCAGGACCATCACCCGGAAATACGCGGGTGCTGCTGGGCAGCGCAATGGTCTGGGTCTTGAGGGTGAGTGCGTGCGCGGGTGCTGCGGCGCATGCGCCGAAAATCAATGCGGCGCCCAGGGCGCGCAGCGTGGCGCCGGTCGTGCTCTTAGTCATGTGTGTTCTCCCTTTCAAACGGCCATCAGCCGGGTGGACTCGACGACGTTGCGCATGAAACCACCGGGGTTCCAGTTGGGCGTCATGGGCTGCTGCAGGCCGTCCGTATTGGTGCAGCGAACCATCACGGTCTGGTCGCCCTTGGCAAACTTGAGATGCGCGTTCCATTGGCGGAAGCTGAACTTGCCGTAGTCACGTCCGAGTTCGGTCGCCGTCCAGGTCTTGCCGCCGTCGATCGAGACGTCGACCGCCTTGACGCCGGTATCGCCCCCGAAAGCGATGCCGCGCACCAGTTCCGGACGACCGGCACCGACTGACGCGCCGTCCTTTAGATTGGTGATGAAGGATCGCGGCACCATGCGGTTGATGGGCACGAACTTCACACCCTGCTCCCCCGGAGTCATATTGGCCTGCGGCCAGTTGTCGGGAATGGTGTAGGCCGGCTTCATCCAGAAATTGGTGTCTTCCTCGTTGAGCACGCGCACGTGTTGCAGCATCTTGGTCCAGTAGGTCGCATACCAGCCCGGCACCACGAGACGGAAGGGGAAGCCGTTGAGCAGCGGCAGCGCCTGGCCGTTCATCTCCCAGGCGATCATCACGTCGCCATCCCGCGCGTGATCCACAGACAGCGACTTTTTCAGATTCGGCGCCGTCGCCACGACCGGACGCTCGGAACCCTCGAACTGCACCTGCACCGCACCGGCCTTGACGCCCGCGGCATCGAGCACGTCCTTGAGCCGCACGCCGACCCAGCGGGCATTGCCCATCGCGCCATTGCTCCATTCGCCACCGGGCACGCGGGGCTGGAAATAGCCGCGGGAATTGCCCGAGCACTGATTGACCGCGGCCAGTTCGACATGCTTGAAATGCTTCATCAGGTCGAACACGGTGAACTCCAGCACCTTGTCCACATGGCCGCTGATCCGCACCTTGTGGGTGTGCGGGTTCATGGTCGTGGGAATGTCCGCCCAATGCCAGCGCACATAGAACTGATCGACCGGCGTGAAGACCCCCTTGTCGAACACTGACCAGGGTGTTTCCAGCAGCGGCGGGCGGGTGCGCTGCAGAATCATCTCGCCTTTACCAGGGAATGCCGTCGTGAGCTGGCGCTCATCGGGGCCGCCCGGAAGCGGCAGTCTGGTCATCTCCGCGGCCAGGCTGGTGCGGACGAGCGTCAAAGCGCCCAGCCCGGCAGCGGCAGTTTGCAAAAAATGCCGCCGCGCCTGCGTGTCAGGGCTGTAGTCGGTCTGTTTCATGCCATTCCTCCTCGGTGTTATGGACAGACGCGTCGCATTTCGTCGCGTCATGTTGTGATTTATAACCAAGCGAGCAAGGCCTGAATAATGGATTTAATCAGTTGATTAAAGCAATTTTTTTGATGAACGACGAGCAGAGTTTCGATATATTCTTTCGAACATATTAAATTTCTAACATATTGAATATCCAGGGGAAATTTCACAGACGTGGAGAGTATTTTGCAATATTCGAATGAAATGAAATAGATTTTTATATAGCGTTTCGTTCCAGTGCAAAAAGAGTCGCACTTTGTCGTTTTTATTACATTTTGTCTTTCATAAAAATAGAACCTGAAGATCGAGACCGCCAGCGTACGCGCCCCTATCAACAGGCTATGCTTGTCGCAACATGCGCGAGGAGAGATCCATGACAGACGAACAGAACCCGCCGCCGTCCGGTGGCGGGAAAAACCGGCCCAAGATCAATCCCAAGACACAGGTGCATCTGGGCTATTGGCTGCTGGCCATTGCCTTGATGTTCATGGTGCAAAGTCTGTGGTCGTCTTACAGCAATGTGCAGACGGTGCCGTACAGCGAGTTCCAGACTTATCTCAAAGAGGGCAGGATCAAGGATGTGGTGATTGGCGGCCAGACCATCACCGGCACGCTGAAATCGCCCGACGCCAATGGCAAGAGCCTAGTGGTCGCGGTGCGCGTGGAGCCGCAACTCGCCAGTGAGTTGCAGAAGTACGGGGTGACGTATTCGCAGCAATACACCGACACCTGGCTCTCCGACATTCTGTCGTGGGTGTTACCCGCGCTGATCTTCGTCGGGCTATGGTTTTTTCTGGTGCGCAAGTTTGCCGACAAAGCCGGGGGCATGGGCATGGGCGGCTTCATGTCCATCGGCAAGAGCCGGGCGAAGGTTTATATGGAAAACCGCACCGGGGTGACTTTTGCCGACGTCGCCGGGGTGGACGAAGCCAAGGCCGAGCTGGAAGAAGTGGTCGATTTTCTCAAGAACCCCGGCGAGCACAGCCGCCTCGGCGCCCGCGCGCCTAAGGGCGTGCTGCTGGTGGGGCCGCCCGGTGTGGGCAAGACGCTGCTGGCGCGCGCCGTGGCCGGGGAGGCCGGGGTGCCGTTTTTCTCCATCAGCGGCTCGGAATTTGTGGAAATGTTCGTCGGCGTGGGCGCGGCGCGGGTGCGCGACCTGTTCGAGCAGGCGCGGGAAAAATCGCCCGCCATCATTTTCATCGACGAGCTCGACGCGCTGGGCCGCGCCCGCAGCGCCGCGCCGTTTGGCGGCGGGCACGATGAAAAGGAGCAGACGCTCAATCAGTTGCTGGTCGAACTCGACGGCTTCGATTCCACTTCGTCCATTGTGATTCTCGCGGCCACCAACCGGCCGGAGATTCTCGATCCCGCCCTGCTGCGCGCCGGACGATTTGACCGACAGGTGCTGGTGGAGCGGCCCGACAAGGTAGGGCGGGTGCAGATTCTCAAGGTGCATGCGGTCAAGATCCGGCTCGATCCCAGCGTCGATCTGGAGCAGGTGGCGGCGCTTACGCCCGGGTTCTCCGGCGCCGATCTGGCCAATCTGGTGAACGAGGCGGCCTTGCTCGCCACGCGGGAAAACGCGCGCACCGTCACCCTGTCGCACTTCACCCGCGCGGTCGAGCGCATCGTCGCCGGGCTGGAAAAGCGAAACCGCCTGCTCAACCCGAAAGAGCGCGACATCGTGGCGCATCACGAAATGGGGCATACGCTGGTGGCCATGTCGTTGCCGGGCAGCGATGCGGTGCACAAGGTGTCCATCATTCCGCGCGGCATCGGCTCGCTGGGTTACACCATTCAGCGGCCCACCGAAGACCGCTATCTGATGACCCGGGAAGAGTTGAAAAACAAGATGACCGTGCTCATGGGCGGGCGGGCCGCCGAGCATCTGGTGTACGGCCATTGGTCAACCGGCGCGGCGGACGATCTGGCGAAAGTCACCGACATCGCCCGCAGCATGGTGACGCGCTACGGCATGGCCGAAAAGCTCGGCGGCGTCAGTCTGGAAGAAACCCAGCAATCCGTGCCGGGCATGCCGGGCCTTCCGCCGCAGCATGAATACAGCGAACAGACCGCGCGGGAGATTGATTGCGCTGTGCGCGATCTGGTGAATGACGCCTTCAACCGTGCGCAAGACATTCTGCAACGCGAACGCGCCGTGCTGGAGGAGGGCGCGCGGCAATTGCTCGCGAAGGAAACCCTGAGCGAGGCCGATCTCAAGGCGCTGTTCGCACCGCTGGCCGCTGCGCAGACCCAGGCTTAGGGCGTTGAAGCCCCGGTTTGGTCAGGCGTGGCTGGAATGCAGCACTTTGGGCGGCGTGGCCGGGCGGTCGTAGCGCTCGATACCCAGACCGGCGATGCTGATCTCCGGCTTGCGGTTGAGCACCAGATCACTCACGACCCGGCCTGAACCGCAGGCCATGGTCCACCCCAGGGTGCCGTGGCCGGTGTTGAGGTAGAGGTTGGGATAGCGCGTGGCGCCGACGATGGGCGTGCTGTCGGGCGTCATCGGACGCAGGCCGGTCCAGAAGGTGGCAGCGGCGAGGTCGCCACCGGGGAACAGATCGCGGGTGACCATTTCCAGTGTTTCGCGCCGACGCGGGTTGAGCCGCAGATCGAATCCGCCCAGCTCCGCCATGCCGCCCACGCGGATGCGTTGATCGAAGCGGGTGAGGGCGATTTTGTAGGTTTCGTCCAGCACGGTGGACCGCGGCGCGAGCGACTCGTCGGTCAGCGGCACGGTGAGCGAGTAGCCCTTGACCGGATAGACCGGCAGATCGAGGCCCAGCGGCGCCAGAAAGTCGCGGGTGTAACTACCCAGCGCCAGCACATAGCGATCCGCGGTGAGTACGGCGTCTCCCACCTGCACGCCGGTGATGCGCTGGCCGTCGCTCGACAGTCCGCGGAGGGTCTGGCCGAACTCGAATTTCACGCCCAGTTCGCGCGCCATCTCGCCCAGACGGATGGTGAATATCTGGCAATCCCCGGTTTCGTCGTGCGGCAGGCGCAGGCCGCCGACAAGCCGGTCGCGGGCGTGCGCCAGACCGGGCTCGACCTGGGCGAGTTGGTCGCGGTCGAGCAGTTCGTAGGGCACGCCGCATTCTTCGAGCACGGTCACGTCGCGCTGCACCGCATCGAGCTGCACCTGACTGCGAAACACCTGCAGCGTGCCGCCGGTGCGCTGCTCGTAGGCGATGCCGGTTTCCGTGCGCAGCGCTTGCAGGCTGGCGCGGCTGTACTCGGCCAGACGCATCATGCGCTCTTTATTCACCGCATAGCGTTCAGCGCTGCAGTTGCGCAACATTTGCGCCATCCAGCGCAATTGCCACAGCGTGCCGTCTGGACGAATCGCCAGCGGCGCATGGCGCTGAAACATCCACTTCACCGCCTTGAGCGGAATGCCGGGCGCTGCCCAGGGCGTGGAGTAGCCCGGCGATACCTGGCCGGCATTGGCGAAGCTGGTTTCCATCGCGCAGGCGTTTTGGCGGTCGATCACCGTCACCTCCGCGCCGGCCTTGGCGAGGTAGTACGCCGTGGTGGTTCCGATCACGCCGGCGCCGAGAACAATGACTTTCATGGCAAACACCTGTTTAATAACTAGATGGGCGAAATTTAGTCGGTCACCTGCAAAAAAATTCCTTGTTTTTAGGGTGCTTCACAGTGAAAATCGCTGAAACCGCTTCCTCTTTGGTGCGCCAGCCGCCATGTACGAACTCGATCGCATCGACCGCCGCATTCTGGATCTCCTGCAGCGCAACGGCCGCATCTCCATGACCGATCTGGCCAGCGAAGTCGGGCTGTCGGCCTCGCCGTGTACCGAGCGGGTCAAGCGCATGGAGCGTGCCGGGGTGATCACCGGCTACAACGCCCGCATCAACCCGGAGGCGCTGGGCAAGACCCTGCTGGTTTTTGTGGAAATCAAACTGGCGTCCAAGTCGGGCGATGTGTTCGACCGCGTGCGCCAGGAGTTGCTGCACATGCCCGACGTGCTGGAATGTCACCTCGTTTCGGGCAGCTTCGACTATCTGGTGAAGTTCCGCCTGCGCGGCATGAAGGAATACCGCCATCTGCTGGGCGACATTCTCAAACGGCTGCCGGTCTCGGCTGAGTCGCATAGCTATGTGGTGATGGAAGAGATCAAGGAAAGTCTGTATTTGCCGACTGACCGATAGCGCACCCGCCGGAGTGACGCATCGAGATCGTGGTGGTGGCAGGGCAGATGTCACAGCCTCGGCGTCATAAGCCCCGGTCTGCAAGACGCGCGCATCCGCCGCAGAATGTGTTCATGCACGCTCTGAAAAACATCGCTTTATCTCTGCTCGATCTGGTCGCCGTGCGCGAAAACGGCACCGTAGCCGAGGCGCTGCAGATCGCCCTGCGCACCGCGCAACATGCCGAAGCACTGGGATTCAAACGGTACTGGTTGGCCGAACATCACAATCTGGCTGGCGTGGCCAGTTCGGCCACGGCGGTGCTGGTGGGTTATGTGGCCGGCGGCACGCAACGCATCCGCGTGGGGTCGGGGGGCGTCATGCTGCCCAATCACGCGCCGCTGGTCGTGGCCGAAGCCTTTGGCACCCTCGCCGAGCTGTACCCGGGGCGCATCGATCTGGGTCTTGGACGCGCGCCGGGCACCGATCCGCTGACCATGCGCGCCCTGCGCCGCGACCGTATCGAGCGCGAAGAAGACTTTCCGCGCGATGTGGCCGAGTTGCAGCATCTGCTCGCTCCAGCCGAGCCCGGTCAGCGTCTGGTCGCCATGCCCGGCGCGGGAACGCAGGTGCCCATCTGGCTGCTGGGCTCCAGCCTGTTTTCTGCGCGGCTGGCAGCGCAGCGGGGGCTGCCTTATGCCTTCGCCTCGCACTTCGCGCCGCGCTTGCTGCATCAGGCGCTGGAGTTGTATCGGCAAGAGTTCCGGCCTTCGCCCGCGCTGGCGCAGCCCTACGTCATCATCGGCGTGCCCCTGATCGCCGCGCCAACCGACGAAGAGGCGCAATTTCTCGCCAGCAGCACCTATCAGCGCGTGCTGGGCATTCTCACCGGGCAGCGTGGCCGACTGCCGCCGCCAGTGGCGCACTATCTGGAACAGCTTCACCCGCAGGAGCGCGCCGCGATTCAAGACTTTCTCGCTGCCGCCGTCATCGGCAGCCCCGAGACGGTACGCCTGGGCTTTGCCGCGCTGGCCGAGTCCACGCAGGCGGACGAATTCATGCTGGTCTGCGATGTGTTCGATGCACCGCTGCGGCTGCGCGCGCTCGACATCGCCGCGCAAGCGATGACATGAGCGCCAAGGCACGTTCCACACCCGCCACGTCGGCAGCCGTCGCATCGCAGCGTCTCGACAAATGGCTTTGGGCGGCGCGCTGGTGCAAGACGCGCGCGCTCGCGGCTTCGCAATGTGAACTGGGCCGCGTGTGGGTGAACGGCGCTCCGGCGAAACCGGCCAAAGAGGTGCGCATCGGCGATGTGCTGGTGATTCAGCAGGAGCGAGAGCGCCGGGAAGTGGAGGTGCTGCAGGTCGGCCTGCAGCGGCAGTCCGCACCGCTGGCGCAAGCCCTGTACCGCGAGACCGAGTCCAGCCGCCTGCAGCGCGAAAGGCAGGCCGAGCTGCGGCGCTTGAGCCCGGAGCCGGAAGCGGTGCGTCAGGGGCGACCGAGCAAACTCGATCGCCGGGAATTGCAGCGTATGCTCGACAGTCATCTCGATTGAGCCCCCAGCCCATGCCGGACACCGCACGTCTCTACCCCCGTCATCCCCGAAATTACAAGCCGCTGAGCGGCGTGCGCATCGTCACTCTGGCGCTCAACCTGCCGGGCCCGGCCGCCGCGGCCCGTCTGCGGGCTCTCGGCGCCAAGGTGCTGAAAATCGAGCCGCCCGGCGGCGACCCGATGGCGCAGATGTCGCCCGCGCTCTACCGCGCCATGCACAAGGCGGTGCCGGTGCGCAAGCTCGATCTGAAAACCGCCGAAGGCCAGACGGCGCTGCACGAACAGCTGCAACAAAGCGATCTGCTGCTCACAGCGTTCCGCCCCGCAGCACTCAAGCGGCTGGGGCTGGACCGGCGCAGTCTGGCCGCGCGCCATCCCCACCTCAGCGCCGTGTTCGTCGTCGGTTATCCGGGGGCGCAGGGACATCTGCCGGGGCATGACCTCACCTTTCAGGCCGAGGCCGGGCTGATCGATGCCGCGCAGCTGCCCGCCACGCTGCTGGCCGACATGACGGGCGCGCTGCTGGTGAGCGAGGCCGCCCTGGGCGCGCTGCTGCACCAACGCGCGCAGGGCAGGGGGGCGATGCTGGACATTGCGCTGTCCGACGCGGCCGGTTTTGTCGCCGTGCCCCGCGCGCTGGGCATGACCGCGCCGGGGCAACTGCTCGGCGGCGCCTTGCCCGAATATGGCGTCTATGCCTGTGCCGACGGGCTGGTGGCGATTGCGGCGTTGGAGCCCCACTTCAAACAGGCGCTGGCGCTGGCGGCGCAAGGGGCGACGCACCGCGCCATCGCCCGCTGGTGCAAATCGCACACCGCCGCGCAGCTCACCGCGCTGGCGCAGCAACACGACCTGCCGCTGTGGGCATGGACGACCTGAAGCCCCAAGGCCCGCCCGAGGCCGACCTCACGCCGCGCATGCGCGAGCTGCTGCAGCGCATTGCTCGTGCGGGACAGCCCGCGTTTGAGCAACTCACCCCGGCAGCCGCCCGCGCGGCCTACGCGCGCATGGCCGAAGTGCTCGACTTTCCCCCGGCCGACCTGCCGCTATGCGACACGCTCGATTGCCCGAGCCGCGATGGCGAGCGCCTCACGCTGCGCCGCTACGCCCCCCGGCTGGCTGACTGGCAGGCGCCGCAACCCGCCTTGCTCTACTTGCACGGCGGCGGCTTTGTCATCGGCAGCGCGGCCACGCACGATGCGCTGTGCCGCCAACTCGCCCTGCGCTCAGGCTGGATGGTGCTGTCGCTCGATTACCGACTCGCCCCGGAACACCGCTTTCCCACCGCATTCAACGACAGCTGGGATGCGCTGCAATGGCTGCACACCCACGGCGAGATGCTCGGCGTGGACACGCACTGCCTCGCCGTCGGCGGAGACAGCGCCGGAGGCACGCTGGCTGCGGCCTGCGCCCTGGCCGCACGCGACGCCGCGCTGCCGCTGGCCTTGCAATTGCTGTTTTATCCCGGCATGGGCTGCGGGCATGAAACGCTGTCGCAACAGCGCTATGGGCACGGATTTTTGCTCGACCGGGAACAGATCGACTGGTTTTTCGGCCACTACCTGCGCGACCCGAGTGATGGCGCCGACTGGCGTTTCGCCCCGCAACTGGCGGCTCAGCATCAGGGCGTAGCTGCGGCGTGGATCGCGGTTGCCGGCTGCGATCCACTACGCGATGAGGGCCTGGCCTACGGCGCGTTGTTGCGCCACGCCGGGGTGAAGGTCGAGATGACGCAATGGCCGGGTGTCACTCACAATTTCATCAAAATGAGCCGGGCCTTGCCCGAGGCGGTGCAGGCGGTGGCAGCCGCCGCGCTTGCGCTACGGAAGGCGCAGGCTCAATCGGGCGCGGTGAGCGCGTAGGGCAGGGCGCCCAGCTTCAGTTCGGGGCCTTCGGCGCTGCCCAGATGCAGGCCCGGCTGTTCGGCGAGGGCGATTTTCAGCTCGGCAAGCGCCCACCAAACACCCGCAGTATCGGCTGCGGCATTCACCACCACGCCACAGGGCTGGCCGGGATCGGCCGCGTGCACCAATTCCTGCCCCGGCTGCATGGCGGCCGGGCCGCTCACCACGTACATGCGCCGCTTGAGGGTGCCACGGTATTGGCTGCGCGCCACCACTTCCTGCCCCGGATAGCAGCCTTTTTTGAAATTCACCCCGCCGATCAATTCAAAGTTGAGCATTTGCGGCACAAATAACTGCTGCGTCGCGGCGGTGAGGTGCGGCAGCCCTGCGCGAATGTCTTGCAGCGCCCACTCAGACGGCGGCAACGCGGGCAATGCGGCAAGCTCTGCCCGCAGTGCAGCCTGCGCAGCTTGATCCCGCTCGGTCAGCAGCACGCAGCGCACCGCTGAGCCCGCTTGCGGCAGGCGCAGCAAAAGCGCGCCGCTTTCCAGCCGCCGCACGCCCCAGGGTTGGGCGGGGGGGGCGAGCGGGGCCGGGTAGTCGGCGGCGGTGTCGCCCAAGAGTCCGTGCCGCGCCCACTGCGTGCTGGCGTCGTCGAGGGTGCATTTCAGGCGCAGCACAAACATCCGCAGGCGCTGCAGTGCGGCGGCGGCAATCGAGGCGTCGAGCAGCAAACCGATCTGCTCGGGCGCCAGGCGCACCGCGATGAAGTCGGCCAGCATCCGCCCCTGCGGGTTGAGCAGCGCAGCCAGCCGCGCCTGCTCGTCCGGCCAATGCTGAAAATCCTGGCTGAGCTGGGCATGAAGCAAATCGGCGCCCTGCGGCCCCGAGACACGCAAGAGGGAGAGTTGATCGAGAGGACAGGAGAGCAGAGGCATGAGCGGCTGATGGTTAAGCCCCCTGGAATGGGGGTTCGGCTAGGCTAGTATAGGAAGCTTACCCGCCACCGGCGCGCGGCGGTCCGCGCCCCGGCGGCAACTTCCCTCCACTTGCAACGTGCGTTTTCTGCGAAAACTTCTTCTTCTCGGTTTGATCGCTCTGGCCTTGGCGGCCGGGGCGTTTGTCTGGTGGGCCAACCAGCCCATCGCCCTGCGCGAGAGCCCGCTCGACTTTTCGGTACGCCCCGGAAGTTCCGCCCTGTCGGCGGCGCAACAGATCAGGGCGCAGGGCGCCGACCTGCAGCCGCGCCTGTTCTATTGGCTGGCCCGTTTGAGCGGACGCGGTACGGAAATCAAGGCCGGCAGCTACGAAATCAGCACCGGCATGACGCCGTGGGTGTTGCTCGAACGCATGGCGCGCGGCGATCAGACGCTGCTTTCGGTCACCATTCCCGAGGGTTGGACTTTTGAGCAGATGCTGCAGTCGCTGGCGAAGGCGCCCGGTCTGCAGCATGACGTGGGCGACCTCACCCCTGAGCAGATCATGCAGCGCATCGGCGCTCCGGCGCAGGCGCCGCCCGAGGGTGAGTTTTTCCCCGATACCTATCTGTATGCGCGAGGCTCGTCAGAGCTGGACGTGCTGCGCCGCGCCTATCAGGCGATGCAAAAACGCCTGGCCGCCGCGTGGGCGCAGCGCGCGCCCGATCTTCCGCTGAAAACGCCGCAGCAGGCGCTCATTCTGGCTTCGATCATCGAGAAAGAAACCGGCAAGCCGTCTGATCGAGAAAAAATCGCCGCGGTGTTCATCAACCGTCTGCGCGCGGGCATGCCGCTGCAGAGCGATCCCACCGTGATCTACGGCATGGGCGCGCGCTACAACGGCAATATCACCAAACGTGACCTGCAAACGCTCACGCCCTACAACACCTACATCATCAACGGACTGCCGCCCACGCCCATCGCGCTTCCGGGCGAGGCTTCGCTGCAGGCGGCCTTGCATCCCGCGCCGATCAAGGCGCTGTATTTCGTGGCTCGTGGCAACGGCGCCAGCCAGTTTTCCGACACGCTCGCGCAGCACAATGCGGCTGTAGCGCGTTACATCCTCAAGACTCCATGAGCGCACTCAATCCCTACCGTCCCGGCCTGTTCGTCTCTCTCGAGGGCATCGACGGCGCCGGCAAATCGACCCAGTTGCAGACCGTGGTCGATGTGCTGCGCGCAGCCAACCGCCAGGTCATGCTCACCCGCGAGCCGGGCGGCACCGAAATCGGCGAAAAAATCCGCGAACTGCTGCTGCACCAGACCATGCGCCCGGCAACCGAAGCCCTGCTGATGTTCGCGGCGCGGCAGGAGCATGTGCTGCGTGTCATCGAGCCGGCCTTGCTGGGCGGCACCGACGTGGTTTGCGACCGCTTCACGGCGGCGACGCTTGCCTATCAGGGCGGCGGCAAGGGCATTCCCACCGAACGGCTCGAAGCGCTGGCCCGCTGGGTACATCCGGGGCTGTGCCCGGACTGCATCATCCTGATCGATGTGCCGCCCGAGGTGGCCGCGCAGCGCCTGGCGCAGACGCGGCAGCGCGACCGTTTCGAGCAGGAAAGCGTTGATTTTTTTTCCCGGGTACGCGCCAACTATCTGCAACAGGCGGCCAGTGCGCCCGAAAAATGGCGGGTGATCGATGGCACGCAAACCCCGGAAGCGGTACAAAAGACCATCACAGAATACTTGAAGAAAGTTTTACAAGAATTTGATTCGAAATGAATTCTGCCTGGCTGATCCATGCGCCGCAGGGTTATGGCAAATGGCCGCTGCTGCAGCGCACGGCTAACGCGCTGCTGTGCGAATCGCCCCAGTCGCTCGCGGCTTCTCAAGGAAACGCCGGGCCGCCCCAAGTTTCCTTGACCCCCACGGGGGGCGGGTCGGCGAGCCGACCCTGGGGGCTCTCAGAGCCTGAGGCGGCTCGGCTCCCCGCTGCCCTGTCCACCTACAAGGCCTGCGGGCACTGCGCCAGTTGCGCACTGCTGGCGGCGGGCACGCACCCCGATTTACTGATCGCAGCGCCCGAGGCGATGTGGCCCGAACTCGGCCTGAATCCGTCTGAAGAGACCGCGCCGCGCTCCGAGACCAAGACGGCGAGCCTGGAGATCCGCATCGAGCAGATCCGCCGCCTCAACGATTGGTCGGTGAGCACCAGCCACCGCGGCCGCGCCAAGGTGGCGCTGATCTATCCGGCCGACGCGCTTAATGCGGCCGCGGCCAACGCGCTGCTCAAGACCCTCGAAGAACCGCCGGAAGACGTGCAGTTTCTGCTCGGCGCCCACCGGCTCGACGCCTTGCTGCCCACGATTCGCAGCCGCTGTCGTCTGGCGGCACTGCCGCGCCCGGGGGCCGCCGAGGCGCAGCAACAACTCGGCGGGAAGACGGAGGCGGCGGGGGCGCAGCAGGCCGTGCTGGCCTGGAGCCAGGGTGCGGTCTATCAGGCCAACCCGGCGCTGGGGCTGGAATGGGCCGAAAGCCTGTTGGACGCCTTGTCGCGCCAAGCCGCCCGTCCGCAGTCGTCCACCCTGCCGCCGCCGCCCGATCAGGCGGCTGGCGTCGCGAGCCTGCTGAAAATCGGCAGCGATTTGCAGCGCGTGCAGGTTGGCGCACCCCCGCTTTATCTGCCGCAAAAATTGTCGGCTTTGACCGCACTCGCACAGCGCATCGCACCGCTGAAACTGGCTGATGCCTTGGACGGCTGGCGCCAGAAACAACGGCTGGCGGGTTTTCCCTTGAACCAGGCACTCGCCAGCGACGCACTGCTCCTAGAATTTGCCCAGCTTTTCTCCCGAGGAGATTAATTCATGGCTACCGCCCCCCGCGCCGCAAGCGCTGCCGCCAACAAGCCCCGCGTCCTTCAGCTGGCTATCAAGGAAAAACCGGCGCTGTATGCCTCGTACATTTCCTTTTTCCCCGAGGGCGGCATTTTTGTGCCCACGCCGCACGAATATCGACTGGGGGAGGGCGTCTATCTACTGCTCACCATAGTGGACGACCCGCAGCGCTATCCGGTCGAAGGCAAAGTCGCCTGGATCAACCCGGCCAATGCCGCCAACCACCGCCCGCAGGGCATCGGCGTGCGTTTTCCCGCCGACGACAAGGCGCGGCACCTCAAGGTGAAAATCGAAGAAGCGCTAGGCGCCGCCGAGGCCAGCGGCAAGCCGACCAACACCATTTGATGCCGCCCGAAATACCGCTGAAATGACCGCTGCACTGACCGATTCCCACTGCCACTTGGCCTATCCGGGCCTGGAAGAACGCCTCGACGACGTGCTTGCGCATATGCACGACAAAGGCGTGACGCGGGCGCTCAACATCTGCACCACGCTCGAAGAATTCGACGCGGTGCACGCCATCGCGCAGCGTTACCCCGGGGTTTGGGCCTCGGTGGGGGTGCACCCCGACAACGAAGGCGTGCGCGAGCCCACGGTTGAAGACCTCACGCGCCTGGCCCAATTGCCGCGCGTGGTCGGCATCGGTGAAACCGGGCTCGACTATTTCCGCCTGGGCGAGCGCACCGTGGCTGAGATGGAATGGCAGCGCGAGCGCTTTCGGGTGCATATTCGTGCCGCCTTGCAGCTCGACAAACCGCTGATCATCCATACCCGCGCCAGCGCCGAAGACACCCTCGCCATTCTGGCCGAGGAAGGGCAGGGACGTGCGCGGGGCGTGATGCATTGCTTCACCGAAAACTGGGATGTCGCGCAGCGCGCCCTCGATCTGGGCTTCTACATATCCATCGCGGGCATCGTCACTTTCAAGAACGCCCAGGCGCTGCGCGATGTGGCGGTACAAATTCCTGCCGACCGCTTACTGATCGAAACCGACAGCCCCTATCTAGCCCCCATGCCGCACCGCGGCAAGACCAATGAACCGGCCTACGTGAGTTACGTCGCCGACTACCTGGCCGAATTGCGCGGCGTGGATCGGGAGGCGCTGGCAGAACAGACCAGCGATAATTTTACCCGGTTATTTCTACAATAAATCATAGTGTTAAGAATAATATTTAAGGTGATTTATGAATAGAGTTCGGCGCCAATTCCTCCAATCTACCGCCGTGGCCGCGCTGCTCGCGGGCTCGGGTGGTTGGGCTTACGCCGGGGCTTACACCGACTTTTTCCGCGCCGTCAATATCGACGACGTGGGTGCCGTGCGCAGTCTGCTAGCGCAGGGTTTCGACCCGAACGCGGTGGACAGCAAAGGCAATTCGGCGTTGTATCTGGCGCTGCGCTACAACTCCCTCAAGGTCGCCAAGGTATTGATCGATGATCCGCATATTCATCTCAATTACCTGAACCCATCCGACGAAAATGCGCTGATGATCGCCTGCCTTCAAGGCGATCTTGGCATCGTCAAGCTCATGGTCGAAAAAGGCGCGGAAATCAACAAACCGGGCTGGACGCCGTTGTCCTATGCCGCCACCCGGGGGCGTACCGAAGTCGTCAAGTATCTGCTCGAACATTCCGCCTACATAGACGCAGCCGCGCCCAACGGCTCCACGCCGCTGATGATGGCGGCGTATTTTGGCTATGACAGCACAGTCAAGCTGCTGCTCGAAGAAGGCGCCGATCCGAAGCTCAAAAATGCCATGGGCTACACCGCGCTGACCTTGGCAACCCAAATGAACCACAAGGACATCGCCAACATGATCGCCAAAGCGCTGGGCAAGGATAGACCGCAGGGCTCCTGGTAAGAGCGCCATTCCAGCCTCGTGGTTGGGCATCAATTAGATAACATATGTGCATTATGTTAAGTCCACGACACGACCTCATATCAAGAGATTGACGGCGGCCCCTCTCGAAGCTTCCGGCGAAGTAAATGTGTACGAAGTGCGCGAAGTAAAAGTGGTTCACCGAGCTCGCCTGGAGCTTTCAGCCTGCGACTTCCAGGAGGTCCCCCACTCGAATGCCGCTGGGGTCGCGCGATCGCTGCCCAGGCCGTAGATTGGCAACTCGGTACGCCCTGCGTGCCCCCTGGTTGCCTAGGTAGACAACATCACCATCGGTCAACCCGGGATGCGAGGTCACAAGCATCAACCCCCCGTTCGCAGACGCTCTGACCTTGGCAATCACCGTGTCGTCGTCAGGGCGTTCGAAGACCTTCAGATGGCCACGGCGCTGCGCTACGGAAAAGTCTTGCTTCGCTTCATCCACGGCCATCGTAGCTGCCCTCATCAGTCCTATCCCGAAGAAATCCTAGGCACGATTGGACTCCGACGCGTCCAACAAATTCACGGTTCATGCGAAAGTTGAGGCCGGAGTCCGTGGCCCCGTTTCACGAGCGTGACGGGCCCGCCAGGGACCGAGCCTGCTCTCCAAGGGGTTGATCGCCGTGTTCGGAAGCGGCATGCCGGCGCAACTCTCCGAAAGCCGTGGACGCGGCACCAGGGTCCTGGAGCAGGGCTGAAGGCCTCAACGCGTGCGCGCAAGCGACGGTGTGCTTGGCGCACGCTTGCGCGCGGCCGGAGTGGTTTTTCGCGTGGCCAATTCGGCCAAGGTCGCCAAGCGATCCAGCGACGCTTGCAGTGTGGCGATCTGCGCGCGCGCCGCCGCCGCGTCCGCGGCACTGGCCTCAAGGGCGGCTCGCAGGTCCGCGATGCGCTCGCGCTCCAGCGTCAGTTCGGCAGCGGCTGCCGCATGGAAGGTGGCCTGCGCCTGCTCGCGGTCACGTGCGGCATTCAGCAGCGCTTGCGCTTGCTCCCCAGCGGCCAAGGTCGCTTGGCGCTCGGCGCTCAGGGCGCGCTGAAGCGCCTCCACCTGGCGTTCGGCCTTGGCACGCGCCATGCGCTCGCGCTCGAGTTCCAGCGCGACGCGCCGATCCGCGGCGTCGGCGCGCTGGAGTGCCGCTTCGAGTTGCCGCCTGAGCTCGGCCATTTCGACGGTCGCCTTGCCTTGGTGCTCCCGAAGGGTGCTGGACGCCGTGTCCAGTGCGACCCGGGCCCCCTCGAGACGCGCGCGCTCCGCGGCGAGGTCCTGGTGGGCGGCGTCGAGTTGGTGGCCCCGCTGCGTCAACTGCTGCTCGAGCCGCGCGGCTGTCGCCTGGGCTTCGCGCGCAGCTGCTACCGCTTGCTCGGCTCGCTCCTTTTCCGCCTCGACGTTGGCGGCCGCTGTCGCGAGGCCGTCGCGCAGTCGCGCATCAAAGTCGGCGCGCGTGTGCGCAAGCGCCGTCTCCCAGAAATGCTGCGCGGCCTGGAGGATGGGCTCGGGCACGTCGGGCGGCGCGGCAAAGGCGCCGGGATCCTGCAGGCGTCGCCCGAGCCCTTTGAACCAGGCGTCCAGCATGGGGCTGACGGTGTTGGGCGAGCCGCGCCCGATGCTCTGGCGCACCCGATCGATGGTCGGACGCGCGCCCGCGAGCAGCAGCGCGTCGCAGGCGGCGAAGACATCGTGCTCGGTGATACCGCGTGCCATGCTGAGATTTCCTGGATCGGCGCCCTGCTTTGCGCCATAATAAGTCACGATAATGGATAGTTATCGCGATCTATGCGCTAATTGCGTTAGACATCTTACATGCACAATACGATTTCAAACTTATGGCTACCCGTCGCCTGATCGCCCCCGTCGAGCTGCCGCTGGTCGAGGTCGGTACGCTGGACCCCAGTGTGCTTGCGCCCTTCACGTCCGCCGCGGTCGAGGCGCTGCTGGCCGAGGGCGAATCCGCCCACACCGTGCGCAGCTACCAGGCCGCGCTGCGCTATTGGGCTGCCTGGTACTGGATGCGCTACCGGAAGGCCATCGCCCTGCCCGTTCCGGTCGCCGCCGTGCAGCAGTTCCTCGTCGACCACCTGGAGCGCAAGACGCCAGCCGGCCTGGCCTGCGAAATGCCGCCCGCGCTCGACCAGGCGCTCGTCGAAGGCGGTTTCAAGGCCAAGCCGGGGGCGCCGGCACTGGCCACCGTCCTGCACCGCCTGAGCGTACTGTCCAAGGCCCACCAGCTCCAGGGAGGCTCCAACCCGGTGCAGCACGCCCACGTGCGCGAACTCGTCGCCAGGGCCCGTCGAGCCTACGCCAAACGAGGCATGCGGCCGGACAAAAAGGCGGCGATCACGCTGGAGCCCTTGCAGGCGATGTTGGCCACCTGCGACGAATCGCTGCGCGGCGTGCGCGACCGCGCCCTCCTCCTCTTCGCCTGGGCCAGCGGCGGGCGCCGGCGCTCGGAGGTCACGGACGCGACTTTCGAGAACACGCGCAAGGTTGGGCCTCGCGCTTATTCGTTCACGCTGCTGCGATCCAAGACCAACCAGGCGGGCGATCTGCGCCCCGACAGCGAAAAGCCCATCCTCGACGAGGCTGCCGATGCGCTGGAGGCGTGGATTCGGCGCAGTGGGCTGACGCAAGGGGCGATCTTCCGGCGGATACGGCGCGGCGACTCGGTCGGCGAGGCGCTTGCGCCGGCGGCCGTGCGCGACATCGTCAGGGCGCGCGCGGCGCTGGCGGGCTTGCCCGACACCTTCGCGGCGCACTCGTTGCGCTCGGGCTTCGTGACCGAGGCCGCACGCCAGAACGTGCCTCTGGGCGAGACCATGGCGCTGACCGGGCATACCTCAGCCGCTTCGCTCATCGGGTACTTCCGCGCGGCGGAGTCGGCGCGCAGCGCGGGGGCCAGAATGTTGTCGACAGGCACTACTGCCGGATCGACGGGAAACGCCCGGGACCATGAACATGGATCAAGCGATGGGCCACGGCAGCGTGACCCTCCAAGCTGACACAGCGGTTTGTTCTACCTCGGACACCTGCGTCATGGGCGATCGTCCTGCTGGAGCGTTGCGATGAGGGGGCACGAAACCCTGCCTGAAGCGCCATGGCAGGCGTGCACCAGTTCCGACAGGACGCTCTCGATGCCCTGCAGGTCCCGCAGGCGCTCGCGCACATCGGCCAGGCGCGACTCGGCCACTGCGGCGGCTTCGTCGCACTGGGTGCCGTCGTCCAGCCGGAGCAGTTGCCCGGCCTCGTCCAGGCTGAACCCCAGGCGCTGCGCCGCCTTGATAAAGCGCACCCGTGCTACGTCGGCGGCAACGTAGCGCCGGATACCCTGCGCGGGGCGACCCGGCACGCGCAGCAAACCCTTGAGTTGGTAGAAGCGGATCGTCTCCACGTGCACACCGGCTGCCTTCGCCAGTGCCCCGATGCTCAAAGCTGCAGACGCCTGTTCCATGGGACTTGACTCCGTAGTTGACTACGGGAATAAGGTAGCAGCCATCGCGCCGCTTCCGCAGGGCGTTGTCTGTTCCGACAAGGAGTCCTTCCCCATGGTCCCCGTTTCCACGCCGCGCGTGATCGCCCAGGCCGGGCTGATCGCATCCCTCCTGCTGGCAGGCAGCGCAGCTCATGCCGTGGCTGTCGCCGCCACGGTCGCGCACCCCGCGTCACCCGTGGCTACGCTCGGCCAGCTTGCACCCGATGCGCCGTTCACGACGGTGAACGGCAAGGTCGTCCAGCTGGACGCTTACAAGGGGCATCCCGTCATCGTGTGGCAGGTCACGACCTGGTGCCCGAGCTGCGCCGCCGGGCTGCGCACCTTCGCCGATCACCAGGCCCAGATCGACCACTCGGACATCACGGTACTGGTGCTTCGCGACTACCAGAACGGCGGATATCCGGGCCCGGGAATGCGCGACTTCGCCAAGTCGATCGCCGCCCCGCTGCTGGAGGACCCGCACTTCGTCTTCGGCGAAGACACCAAAGCGCTGTTCGACCGCTACAACCCACGCAAGTTCGTCGACATCTACCAGGTCATCGCAGCCGATGGCCGCGTGCGACTGGCGTCCTCGTCGCCGTCCGCGACCTTCGGCAAGATCGAAGCCTTCATCCAGCCCAGGCCATGACCGTGACCTGGCCTGCAGCAGCCGAAACGCTGTGGCGCGCCCTGGGCCTGGCTCTTGCGAGCAGCCGCGCCAGGCTCGCAACCCTGGGCCTGTTCCTCGCGTCCCTGCTCTTCTACGCGTTGTTGCTGCCGGCCACCAGCACCGGCGGAACGCTGGGGCTCATCTCGCTTCGCTTCCTCACCCTCGGCGAGTTCCTCATCGCCTCGGTCATGGCTGCGTTACTGTCCTTGACCATGGCGCTCGGCGTGTATGCCCTGAGGCAGGGTCAGCGGTTGAACCCAACCGGCACGCTGCTCGGGGCCGTTCTGGCCATGGCTCCGTCGCTGCTGTGCTGCACGCCGGCACTACCCCTGGCCATCACCGCGATAGCTTCGCTCCTGCCCGCGGCCGGCCATTTCGGCGTGCCGATCCAGGGCTGGATCGCCACCCACGAAGGAACCCTCTACGCGTTGGCCATCGCCGCGATGGCCTGGGGACTGCACGGCAGCGCCCGGCGCGTGCTGTCGTGTGCCTGCTGATGGCTTACTCACCCCCCGGCTCCGGTGTATGCAGGGGCCGCTTCCCGATCCATCCCAACCCCTTCCATCCATGACCCCATTCACAAATTGCAAACCGGATGGCTCGTGCGTGCCCGGCCCCACGCCGCACGTCGCCGTGATCGGCAGCGGTGGAGCCGCCATGGCGGCGGCACTGAAGGCCGCCGAACGAGGCGCGCGGGTGACACTGATCGAGCGCGGAACCCTCGGTGGCACCTGTGTCAATATCGGCTGCGTGCCATCCAAGATCATGATCCGCGCCGCGCACATCGCGCACCTGCGTCGCGAAAGTCCGTTTGACGGCGGCATCCAGGCGACCACGCCCGCGATCCTGCGCGAACGCCTGCTGGAGCAGCAGCAGGGCCGCATCGACGCGCTGCGCCAGGCCAAGTACCAGAACGTGCTAGACGCTCAACCAGCCATCACCGTGGTGCACGGCGAAGCCCGCTTTCAGGACGCCCGCACTCTGTCGGCCCGACTCCACGATGGAGACGAGCGCACGATCACGTTCGACCGCTGCCTTATCGCTACCGGGGCGAGCGCGACGGTACCGTCGATCCCGGGGCTCGCGGACACGCCCTACTGGACGTCGACCGAGGCGCTGGTGAGCGACACCATCCCCCGGCGCCTGGCCGTCATCGGCTCTTCGGTGGTGGCGGTGGAGCTGGCGCAGGCTTTCGCGCGGCTCGGCGCCAAGGTCACGATCCTGGCGCGCAACACCCTGTTGTCTCGCGAAGATCCGGCCATCGGCGAGGCCATCACGGCGGTGTTCCGGGCGGAGGGTATCGAGGTGCTGGAGCATACGCAGGCCAGCCAGGTCGCGCACGTGGACGGCGAGTTCGTGCTGGCGACCCGCCGCGGCGAGCTGCGTGCCGACCGCTTGCTGGTAGCCATAGGCCGCAGGCCCGATACGCGTGGTCTTGGTCTCGAAGCGTCCGGAGTGGCGGTGACCCCGCAAGGGGCCATCGAAATCGATTCTGGAATGCGTACCAGCGCGGCGCATATCTACGCCGCCGGCGACTGCACCACGCAGCCGCAATTCGTCTACGTGGCGGCTGCCGCGGGCTCGCGTGCCGCGATCAACATGACGGGCGGCGACGCGACGCTGGATCTGAGTGCCATGCCGGCGGTGGTATTCACCGACCCGCAGGTCGCCACTGTCGGCTTGACCGAGCAACAGGCGCGCCACGCTGGCATGCGGGTCGAGAGCCGCACCCTGAGCCTCGACAACGTGCCACGCGCGCTCGTGGATTTCGACACCCGGGGCTTCATCAAGATCGTCGTCGAGCAGGACAGTGAGCGTCTACTCGGCGTGCAGGCGGTCGCGCCGCAAGCTGGCGAGTTGATCCAGACCGCGGCGCTGGCGATCCGCGCCCGCATGACGGCGCAGGACCTGGCCGACCAGCTGTTCCCCTACCTGACGATGGTCGAGGGCCTGAAGCTCGCCGCGCAGACCTTCCGCAAGGACTTGAGGCAGTTGTCATGCTGCGCGGCCTAGGCGGCGTCCTCGAGGTTCACATCATGTTGCGCATCATCGCCGGCATGCCTTCCTGGACGAAGCGGTCGAGCTCGCGCGCGTGCGCCTTGATGACTCGGACCATTGCGGGATTGGCGGAGGTCTCGGTCACGGCTACACCGTCGGGCAGCAGCTCGAGCTTGCGCTGATATCCCGTCGGGTCGGCGAACATCTGCGGCACGCTGTTGCTCATGGGGTACGCAAACGGGCGGTTCTCATCCAAGCGCCTGTACATGTCCGCCACATGCTCCTGGATCAGCGCTGCCGTGGCGGGATCGTCCGAAACGGTGACGCTGCGCACGCCATCTGTGAGTTCGGTGACATGGCGCTGCATCAATCGGTGGCGCTCGAACAATTCCATGCCGGTACGCATCGGCCCGCGCATGTTCTCGGGCGACATCATCTCGCCCATCATCGCGTCCATCGTGGTCCCAGCACGGGCTGCCGTCGAACGGCGACCGAGCAAGTAGGCGGACAAGGTTCCCGCGAGGCTCGCGGCGAGGCTCAATAAGGATCGACGTTTCATGATCAACTTTCCATGAGGTTCAAAGGGGTGGAGCCTGGCAACGGAATTTCGGCCCGATGGCCGCTCGCTCCAGGTCGCCAGACCGGTGGGGCGTTCGTGACGCACGTGCACAGTAGCCCGGCGTGGATTGCGCAGCCCAGCTGCATCGGCGGGCTCCCACAGCGACGCTGGAAGGCGAGCGAGGGGTCAGGCGCGAGGCGGGCGGTACGGCAGCTCTCGCGGAGTCATGGGCAGTCGACGAACGTGGGGCTGCGACGCGTGGTCCGCGCTCGTGGGTACGAAGGCCCAGCCCGGCGCCCCAGGGAGGGCAAGGACCAGACAGCCCACCAAGTGGCACGCCGCCTGTCCCATGCGGCAAGCGCCTGCGCCGCGCATCGGCGCCGCAGGCTGGCCGGCCCCCGGGAGCGACATCACCTGTTGTCCACACAGGGACCGGGGCGAACCTGTCGGCGCTGCGCCGCTGCCCCCTGCGCGGGCGCCTCCGACCCCTATGGCCGAGGAGCCTGCAGTCGCGCAGCAACCGACCGCGCCCAGCATGGCGCTCGCGGTGGATGGGCTTGCCGCGGCCCCGCTACCCAAGGCCAGGATGAGCAGCAGCGCCCAAATGTCAAAGTGGCGAACGAGAGTCATGGGTCGGGAGGTCGAGACACGCAACTCTTCACGCGAGCCGGGGGTGAGCATAACCCGAGTGATCCCGATGCGCGCTGCGCGGCGTGCCGATGCCGGTCGTACCCCTCTGCTCGTCAGCAGTTGCAACGCCACCGACTGTTGCGCGACGGCGTTATAACGAGGAACGGCCGCACAGCAGTCTCGGCTACCGGACCCCGAATGAGTTCGTGCAGCAAGGATGTTCACCTGTAAAATGGGCAGCACTCGAAGCTCCCATTCCGCGCTTCATCAGTACATCCGCGTCGCGAAAGGCCTGACAGCCCCGGCCCAGGGATGGATTATTTCTGCGCGCCGAGAGCTTCTTCAACGTAGCCACCGAGATCTAGG
>Ga0315298_1002535_pt1 | contig 30824 bp, 27 predicted proteins | sample WHS_1_MG_FD_203077 | JGI IMG/M metagenome (GOLD analysis project Ga0315298, IMG submission 203077) | Extremophilic microbial mat communities from Washburn Hot Springs, YNP, Wyoming, USA - WHS_1_MG | ecosystem: Environmental > Aquatic > Thermal springs > Hot (42-90C) | place: USA: Wyoming... | reverse complement strand
GGGGCGCAGTAAATTCTGCATTGAAGAGCAAGGCTTCGTCAGGGCCGGCTGCTATGCGCGCTCGGGCTATACCAAACTTTGGCTGACGCGCAAGTCGTGTCAATCAATCGAACCGAAAGCGGTGCTGGAGCACCGCGCTCCAAAAACTTTTCCTCCAATCCTTCACAGCAAAGGCGCAGAGAGTTGGTAGGGCGCGCAGTCCACTGCGCGCCGGAGCCGCTCGCACTGACCCAGCCTATCGGTTTGAATCTGATTTTCCGCGCCATTACGGCGCGGCTACGAGTACAAGCCAAAGCACGGCAGGGCGACAGATAATAGCCCACCTTGCCAACGTCGGGCATGCAGACCGCCACAAATCATTCCAAAGTCCCGATAGGGACAGCAGTCCATGGCGCGCCACACTTGCTGCAATCGGGGCAGTTATTGAATCTCGTCCCACTGCCCAAGTGACGCGCCGCGATGTTCTAGTCGCACCAACGCTGCAAGCTACTGGAAAAGCCGGGCTTAGCCCTGTTGTGGATGCGGATGCGGAGGGTGGGTCATTGCGGATACTGAAAATGTCTCGTTTGTGTTGCGCTGCACGTCTCCAAAAAGCGTTTCAACGTGTTGTCGGCAGTTTTTGCGCGCGGTTGCGCTGGCGGTTTAGTGCCAGTTTGCAAACCTGGGGCTCGCAACCGTGCGCGGCTAGTTTTAATGCATCACAGCCGCACCTTGGGTTTGGGTTCGGTTTTGTACGCGCTACTTAACAGCGTAAGATCGGGGTAGTTCCCGGCGCAAAAAGCCCGCTCTTGCCCACGAGGAGCAGTTTACTGCTGTGCATTGGCCGAAAAATTACCAGCCCGGTTTTGAGCTGCGAACACCTCCTGTTTTTCCGGTGTAATGTTTAATCCAACTGCGCACTTCAACATCAACCGACAGCGTTTTCTTCAACCTGCTGGCTTTATTTGCGCTTTCGGTTAGCTGGCCGAACCGGCTAAGCTGGGAACAGTATGGATTGGCTGGTTAACTTGGTTTGGCAGGATGGCAAACTTGTTGGCATCACATGGCATTTTTGGAAGGTGGTGGGTTGGCTCGGTAACGCAGTGTTTTTTTCGCGGTTCCTCGTGCAATGGTACGCGACTGAACGACGCAAGCAGGTGGTTGTGCCTGCGGCATTTTGGTGGTTGAGCCTTGCAGGCGCATCGCTTTTGTTTGCTTACTCTGTGTGGCGTAGGGATTCGGTCTTCATTTTCGCTTATGCATTTACCTGGATACCATACGCGCGGAACCTGATCATCCACAGACGACATCGGGCAGCGCACGTTGAATGTGCTGCCTGCAAAACTGTGTGTCCGCCAATGTCGCGGTTCTGCCCAGCCTGCGGCGTGGCATTAAAAAATCCAAACCAAACGCAAACGTTGCCACAGGCGTAACACGTCTGGGCATGCTTTCAGATGATACGGCCCTGGTGTACTGTCTTACCTGCGCCTTGCGGGGGCAGTTGGCGTAGTGACGGCTTGAGTTTGCGTGCTTGTCTGCAGCAGGTTGTACTTGGCCAGGATTGAATTGAAATCTGTGTTTGTTTTTGCAAATGCCTGCAGGCTTGTCACGAGCAGTTGGACCTGCGGTTGCGCGTTTGTCCGGTAATTTTCAACGTACCGGCTCAGCTCGACTGCGCGTCTGTTGGTTGCAAACAATTGGCGTAGCAGGAACAATCCCAATGCACCGCCAATGAACAGGTTCGCTATCAACAGGCCAATAAACAGCCGTTGCAATGAGGCAAATTCGGCTCGCAGATCGTTGTCGGTTGAAGCGGCAGGCTGTTGACCGGGTGATTGATTTTGTTGTGGTTCCATAGGTCTGGATAAATTGCTCTAGGGTTTAACGCGCGCGCGCAGGCGAAGTCGGTTGAGCAAGCATTTGTTGCGGCACACCGACACGCTGCAAGATGGTTGTTACAGCGGGGTTTTTCTTGCTGTATTCGACTGTGTCGTTGATTAACGAGCTGATGATCATGCCTGTGTTCTGGATTTGAACGGCTTGCATTTCCAACGTCCTGAGCCGGCGGAAGTTCCGTTCATACCCGACCGCAAGCCCGAACGTGATCACTGCGCCAACAATTAGCACGCCCAATAAAAACGTTATCAGCGGATTGGTTTTCATACGTTTCGACGCCGACTTTAACCCGGTCACGCCACACACGCCAAGCAGTTTTTCTGAATGCCGACGCTGCACCAGCCAATCGGATGAGTCCTCAGGCCGATGCAGTTCTCTGCGCTGCGGCTTTGGCCGGACGGCTAAATACCGGAAAATCCCGGGACTAGGTTGCGGTTAAATGTGATTGATTTTACGGCGTGACTGTGGCATTTACTTTCAACAGCTTTTGCGGTAAATATCCCTTGGTTGCATGGCGAAGGAAGAGCCGATTGAACTGATTGGTTCAGTAACACAAGTGTTGCCGGGCACGATGTTTCGCGTTGCGTTGCCCAATGGGCATGTTGTGCTCGCGCATATCTCGGGCAAGATGCGCAAGAACTTCATACGCATCAGTGTTGGCGACAAGGTCAGTGTCCAAATGTCTCCATACGACCTTGGTAAAGCACGAATTACGTATCGACACGGGTAGAGTTTCGAGCGACACGTTTGAACACGAAAACAGCTTGCCAACCCGGTGCAAACAACTGCTGCCGCAAGACTGTCAGCAGGCCGATGTGTAATTTTATTTTGCGTGCCCGTAATTTTGTCGGCGCGCGAGCCGTACCAGGCATAACTTGAGTGCGCGCCATTTCGCATAGCCACGCTCGAACGAGACGTATTCGTAATGCTGACTGAGCCGGTTTAACTCGGCCTCGCCCGGCAACCTCCGGCCCGAAAATTGTGGTACAACACGCAGCCAAGCCCGTTCGACAAGCGCTACACGGTCCGGATACCGGTTTTTGATGTAATGCCCGTATGTTTCGTATTCGCTGAACAGGTTCGGGTGCACCGGCTCAAGCACACGCATGATCTTTATCGCCCAGTTGCCTGCCCCTGGCACACGTCGTTCGATTAGCTCGAGCATCTCGCGCACAACGGATTTCTGGATGATCATGTGCTGTGCAATGAACGAACACTCACGATTCGGTTCCGACCCGAACAGCCGCCGGTAAGTTGCAAAGTATGGCGCATGAAACTCGGTTGCTCGAGTGAGAAGCATCTGGCCTGCTGCGTTGAAAAACCGCATCGGGCGCAGTGGCACTGTGTCTGCGTCCCAGATCAGGTAGTAATCATCTGTCGGGTCAACAAACGCAAACTGCAGCTTCAAAAATTGTTGATAATACCAGCCTGCACCGGCGGGGAACCCCGGTAAGTTAAACTCGATAAGGTCCGGCAATTTCACGCCTGGAATGAAATCATTCTCCGGCATCACAGTGGCACTTGTACCGAGCCGACTTCGGATCAGCCAACAATCGGCTTTTGGAGCAAGCACAGTCAGTCCGGCAAACGGAATAAACTTCGGCAGCCTGGCTGCAGCCAGTTCAAGCACAGGCAAATCACGCGCGCGGCATGCGGTAACCACCTGCAACGGCCGGTTAGCCAAGGCCACGGCAGTGTCTTGGCTAAGGTTGCATTTATGCTTTGGCTCATTCATTAGGTTTAGCTTTCATGACCAGTTCGATACCGTCGGGCACACACTGAGTCGCATCTGGTTTGGCACATTGGTTTCTGCGTTGTGTCTGCTCAGGTTACGGTCTCGGTTGCGCGATGACTTGCCGATAAATTTCAATATGGCGACGCGCAATTTCAGTCGGATGATAGCGCTTGCGCATGATGGCTGCAGCAGTTTGTGGCTGTGGACAACCGGCTTTTATCCAGCCCGTAATTCGCCTGGCCAGCTCTGCCCAGTCGCCCTCTGCAATCAGGTCGGCGCCTTCGACATCCTCGGCAATATCCGGTATGCCGCCTACGCGGAACGCAAACAGTTTCAGGTTACGTGCCAGTGCCTCGGCCACAACTAGCCCAAACGATTCCGTGTTCGGTACATGCACAAGCGCCGATGCATTGTCGTAGAACGAAACAACTTCTTGCCCGAACTTTGCCCCGTGATATGCAACCCAGCCTGAAGTTTTCAATGACTCGATCTCGCCCAGAAATTTTGCTCCATAAAGGTCACCGGCGTTGCACTCGCCAACAAAGTCCAGCTCGAACGCAAGCCCGGTGTTACGCAGTCTCCTGCAAAGTTGTAGCAACTCGAGCTGTTGTTTTGGGCCATAGACCGTGCCGACATTTAACAGCCTGCATCGCGAGCCGGGACGCACCGCCGGTTGCTTGGGCAAATCGAAGAAGACGCGCCGAATTGCATTCGGTACACGCCAGGTACGTCTGGCGTAACGGCGCCCAAAAGTTTCAGTGTAATTGGAATTGCACAACACACCACCCGCACGCCGCAACGCGAATCGCTCGAACAACGCGCTAAACCAGTAAAAGCTGCCCGGCCCGGCTCGCAGTACCCGCACCACTTCGGCCATTAAACCGTGCAGTGTCACTACATTCGGTAGTCCGGAAAGAACTGCGCTTAAGGCGCATTCACGTTCGGTACCCTGGCCGTGGACAATTTCGGGCTGCACTTCGCGTAGTTTGCGGCGCACTGCACGAATACAGCCTTGGTAAGCAGTTCGCATCCAGCCAATCTTCGGCACATGCAGCGCGTGGTAATGGATGTTCGGCGCAAGTCGTTCATAAGGCTGAACTGGCTTTTGCAAGCATGAAATGATGTGAATCTCAGGCTCGCCCAGCTCGGCAAACCCTTGTAATAACGCCTCCGGCGCAGGACCAAAAACAGGTTTCGGCAGGTGATAAAGCCGCCTGTCCTCGCGATTGTCTGTCAATACGATCGCAACACGCATTTGTCTGAGCCAAAGCATGCGCACTTAATCCGACTTTTTCCGCACCGTGAGTGCGCCCCAGGCGCGCGCACGCTTCCGGCAATTTTCAGCGCTGCACCTAACCTAATTGTCTAAGCTGAGATGCGCAAGACACGCCCGCAACACCGCAAACCTTCGTTGTTGACCGGCGGCTCGGAAACCGCCAACCCTTTTACCCCGTGACACATACGCGACCTTGGAAATCAAAATGGTGAATCTGGCCCAGATCGCCAAGCGGCTGTACGGCTCGTCAGTTGCTTGGTTTTGGTTCTTCAACGCGCTCCGGCTTGCCTCAGGTGTGCTTTTGTTACCGTTGCTGGTGAAGCTGCTCCCGAAACCTGACTTCGGGATGTACTACGTGTTCCTGAGTCTGGCTGGTGTAGTGCCGGTTTTGGACTTCGGTTTTTCGGTAAGTATCGGGCGCGCAGTCAGCTACGCAATGGGCGGCGCAACAGAGCTTAAACCCGAAGGCTATGTCCCAGCTCAACAGCACGGTGGGCCAAACTACAAATTGCTTTGGGAATTGTTGTTCGCAGCGCGCACTTTGTACCGCTGGATGGCGCTGGGCGCATTTGTGTTTCTGGGCGCTTTCGGTACTTACATGGTCCAGATCCGCGCAAGTGAAACAACCATGCCAACTATAACCTGGATTGCGTGGGCCGTGACAATTGCGGGTGCGGCATGGGAACTGTACGCAGGCTGGTGGAACGTTTACCTGCGCAGCATGGACAAGGTCACACTAAGCGCGCAACTCGGTACACTGGCGTACGGTGTCAAGCTTGCGCTTGCATGTGTATTGCTGCTACTTGGTGGTGGGTTATTGAGCGTACCGATTGCCGGGTTGGTCTCAAGTGTGCTCCAACGCGAGTTATCCCGACGCAGTTGTTTGACACTGCTGGGCAAGCCACCAGATTCATTCATCCCCGCAAACGCCAAAAAACTCATCGCAATACTATGGCCAAACACATGGCGACTCGGCCTGCAGTTCCTGAGCACATATTTGGGCAGCAACGCAAACACGCTGATCTGCCAGACCGCCTTCGGGCTGGCCGCCAGTGCAGAGTACGGTTTGTCGCTACAGTTAATCAGTATCTGCAGCAGCATGGCTATGGTGTGGACAATGGTTAAATGGCCAGTGGTCGGCCAGTACCGGACAAGAGAAGATTACCCGGCACTCCAACGGATTCTCAGACCGCGCCTCTGGCTGCAATTCATCACTTATGCAGCGCTTGCGGCCAGCGTGATTATTTTCATCCCGTGGGCTTTGCGTGAATTGGGATCAAACAAAACAATCCTGCCCAGGCCATGGATGGTTCTGTTGGCATTGAACGCATTGTTGGAAATGAACTTTTCATTCTGGACAACGCTCATCTCGACTGAAAACCGGATGCCGTTTGTTTTTCCCACTGTGATTACAAACATAGGCAGCTTGGGACTGGCACTTCTGCTGGTGGCTTTTACGCGATTCGGCTTACCATCACTTGTCATTGCGCCATTACTTGCCGGTAGCGCGTTCAATTACTGGTTTTGGTCAATCGAAGGCCCTAAAAGCATCCGCACGCGGTTCAACGAGTTCATGCTCGGTAGGTCGCGCTAGGCTTTTGCACACGCGCCTGTGCGTCCCAAACATTCATATGCGCTTTTTACCTTTCAAAAAGCACTTGCACACCGCACTGTTATGTTGCATTTTTATCGCTGCCTGGTCGCGGGGTGGAGCAGCCCGGTAGCTCGTCAGGCTCATAACCTGAAGGTCGGTGGTTCAAATCCACCCCCCGCAACCAATTTTTTTGACTGCATGGTGCAATCAACGCCAGACAGATATTACGTTTACGTGCTGCGGAATCCTGCTGGCACACACTACATTGGCCTGACAAATGACTTGGCACGACGGCTTACCCAGCACAATTCAGGCGCCTCGAAATGGACAAAGGCAAAAGGGCCGTGGAAACTCTGTAGTAATCTGTCGCCGCTGGCAGTGGGCAAACTAATGGGCTGAGTTGTTCGCAGGCTGTAGTTTTTAGCATGCTGCTGGCATCGCCCTTGCAGTTGGTCTGCCCAAATACCAGTCAGTGACCAACCTGTGGGTCGCCCTGGATTTCAGATCCAGACGGGAACCATCCGTTCGGACCAGATGGAAAATCATGCTCCGGCCTAACACTGCTCGCGTGCGCTCTTTACGTTTTTATTCCCGAATCGAACAGTTCCAACGACATGTTCGGAACCGCACCCCGGACATTTTTCGCGCGACAATTCATGCTGTGTTTGATACGTAATTCCCGACCGGGGCGAATTGCAGGTCACAACACACTTCGCAGCTTGGGATGAAACGGCCATTATTGACAGTTGCGGTGTTGTACGTGAGCGGGTTGCTGATTGCCGATGTTGTGCCATTTGAATTCACGAGTCTGCTTTGCTGTTCATTTGCAACCGGTGTTGTTGCGCTTGCGTGTGGCAGCGTGCGCCCGTACTTGCTCGGGCTGTTGATTATGCTTGTGGGGGCGTCAAACTTGACGCTTCACAAGGCAATTCTTTCACCGTACGACCTGCGCGTGTTGATTGGTGAGAAAGCCGAGCTGGTGACCATACGCGGTCGGTTGGTTCAGACACCTTCGCAACGATTGTACGAATTTGGTGAAACCGAGAACTGGCGCACCGTAGGCCAGATTGAACTCGAATCAATCCGCCGCAATAATTCTGATTGGGAACCCGCCTATGCTCGTGTGGCTTTTAGCGTACCTGATGTTTTGGCACCGAATTTCTTTGCCGGTGTACGTGTCGAGGCAACCGGTGTCGTTGCGCCACCGAAACGGCCCATTGCCCAGGGAATTTTCGATTACCGCAGCTATCTGGTGCGCCAGGGAATTCACTATCAGTTGCGTACTGAATCCACAAATAGCTGGAGGGTTGTTCCGGGCCTGGATTCGCCACAAACAGCGTCGTTGACCGACAGGTTTGTGGCATGGGCAAAAGTAGCCCTTGCAAGTGGGTTGCCGAATGAAGACGAACCGTTGCAGTTGCTTTGGGCAATGACACTTGGCTTGCGCCCGGCATTGACAGACGAGGTTGCACTGCCGTTCATGCGCTCAGGTACAATGCACATCTTCGCCATCAGTGGCCTGCATGTGGCACTGATCGCCGGGATGTTGGTGAGCATTCTGCGCGTCGTGCAGATACCGCGTAGCATTTGCGGACTGGTCGTAATCCCGTTGCTGTGGTTTTACACAAGCGCAACGGGCTGGCATGCCTCGGCTATCCGCGCGACAGTCATGATGAGTGTTGTGATTTTGGGTTGGATGCTTAAGCGGCCGAGTGACCTGCTTAACTCGCTCGCAGCAGCCGCACTGCTGATCCTGATCTGGCAACCATTCCAACTTTTTCAGGCAAGCTTTCAACTTTCGTTTGCAGTTGTGTTGAGTCTGGCACTTTTAACACCCCATTTCCAACAACTGTGGCAGCGCTTGACTCAGCCCGACCCGTTCCTGCCGGATGAGCTGCGCCCGCGCTGGCAACGGCTGTTGCTGCGCAGCGCCTACTGGTTCGGTGCGGGGCTTGCAACGTCACTTGCTGCATGGCTCGGGTCCGCACCACTTATTGCGCATTATTTTCATTTGGTAACACCAGTCACACTGTTTGCAAACGTTGTTGTCGTTCCATTGGCCGGCCTCGCACTTGCAAGCGCAGTGGCGAGCCTTGTCACGGTGGGGTGGTTCGCCGCTTGTGCAACCCTGTTTAACAACAGTGCATGGTTTTGGATGTTGCTCGTAAGCAAGGTGAGCCAGGCTGCTGCTGCCCTGCCTTTTGGCCATTTCTACGTGCGCAGCCCGCCACCGATTGCATTTGTCTTTTACTATGGGACATTGCTCGCCGTGCTGAGCGGCGTGTTTAAGCGAAGGAAACTACGCACCTGGCTCGTAATTGGTTTGGCTGTATCGGGCGTGCTTGCGACCGTTCAGTGGCTGCGCGAGCGGAGTATGACGCGCTTGACCGTCTTACCGCTAAGTGGCGGGCACGCGGTGTACTTCGAGCCGGGTTGGTGGGGGAAAGACATGCTTATAGACTGCGGCAGCGCATCTGCAGCCGAGTTTGTGCTTGCACCGTTCCTGCGTGCGCGTGGGGTGGATCGGCTGAGCACATTTTTGCTTACGCACGGGCATGCAAACCAGATTAGTGGCGCGGCGTTTGTGGCTGAACAATTCTACCCGGCCCAGATTGCAACCAACATGGCAAAATTCAAATCGCCTGTTTACCGCAATACAATTGCGCAATTGGTCCAGGCTCGGACATGCCGGCTCGGTGTGTCCCGCGGCGACAGACTCGGCGCATGGCGCGTGTTGCATCCGGAGCCGGCGGATTCATTTCAGCACGCAGATGATGCAGCCCTGGTATTGCTTGGCACAATCGGTCACACACGCGTTCTGTTGCTGTCGGATTTGGGCTGGTTGGGCCAAAGGCGCCTGATGGAACGCAACCCGGTCCTCGCAGCGGACATAGTCATTACCGGCCTGCCTGCTGACGTTCAACCCTTAACCGAATCGTTGCTCGAAGCGGTCAAGCCCAAGCTTGTGATAGTTGCGGATTCGGAGTTTCCGGCCACGCGCCGGGCGAGTGCAGAATTGCGGCGCCGACTTTCAGGCCGGCCATTTCAAGTCTTGTACACCAGCCAGGTCGGTTCGGTACAGCTCACATTTGGCAAAAACAATTGGGAAGTGCGGACTGCACTTTAACCGGAGCCAGGCTGGCCTTCCTATGCGGTAGCACCGACTGACCGCGGGATGGTCGTGTCATTTTTGAACGTTTTGAGCGTGGGTCAGCGCAATGTCACAAACGACCCGAAATGGACTGGCAGTGCAGACTTAAAAGTCTGCTGTGTCGCATCCCGCTGGTGCGGAGAAACCTGCGAGGCGCTAAACGGCTTGCCGTGCGCCGTAAGTCCTTAGCCACGCGGGTTTGGGAATCGGCGAGCAGGTTTTTTGTCGCAATACGGGGTGCGCCGCAATGGTTTCACCGCGCCAGGGCTGCAAGTTTGATAAGCGTCCCCGTTTGCCGGATGCGAATAAACCGGTTATTTAGGTTGATTGCGTTGCACAAGCTGTGGAATCAAGGCAGACCGGGTCGTTTCGGAGGCGGTACATACCCGAAGTGCCAGTATTGAAACCACAGATCGTCCAGCTTGCACTTGGCAGCGTGCCCGTCAACATAGGCTATCTGTACACCGCCGGGAAACGGCTGATTAATCGGCGCCGCCCGAGGCGCTTGTCTCGGGTGTTTCCCCCAGTGCCGGGCGATTACCACACGCGGCATTGGGCCGGTTTGTGGACTCGCACCGAGGCCATCATATAGGTCAGCCGTCGAGCCGCCGACGTTAGGCTGGTCAGTTGCCCTCGGCCAGGCATCTGGCCATGTACCGTCCACAAACAACGGCGTCAGCACAGGTTTTTGGACAGAGTTGATGTTCCGAAAGAACTTCTGCTGGTCACTAGCCCATTGACTTGCCCCCGCAATTGTGTACAGCCAACCGTTAATTGTGTAGCTGCCATTGGTTGCTAAGCTGGACCAAGCCCATGCGTTTGCCGCTGTGCCTTTAGAATAGGTTTGTTGAGGTTGCACCAACTCCGACGCTAACGGACACAACCTGATCTGGTGCACCTTGGCATGGTAAGCGATCAAAGTGTACATCCATAGCGACTCCGCCGCCCCATAGGCAATTGGGCCGTTGTCATCCATGTAGTTAATACCCGCCAGACCGAGGTTTTTAAGATTGCTCAAACACTTTATGCCCTGAACCCTGAGTTTGGCGGTTGCAAGTGCCGGTAACAGCAAAGCCGCCAGTATCGCAATAATGGTCACCACCACCAAAAGCTCAATTAACGTGAAACCACGCAGCGAGTTCATCGAACCCGGTGACGCCTTTATTTGGAATTGTTGACTCTGCGCCATCTTTCGAACCGTAAAGACCAGTTAATGGTTCTACACTTCCTACGTTCACGCACTGCTCTCGCACCGCAGCGGCGATATTGGTTACCTGAACGCGTTCACTAATAATATTTGCTGGATTAGTATCGCCTGCGCAGCCTGGCACGTCAACCCTGACAAATGGCAGGCTCTTTTGGGACCAAGTCCTTAATTTGTTCCGAAACGCCGCAATAAGCCCTCAGGATTTCACCCAGGGTTACACGTTGGGAAATGTTCGTAACTTGTTGAAAACGAAGCCCTTATTTCGACATGGCCGGTAAATGGCAGAGCGCCGTCTTGTTCCGAAACCACAAGGCTGTGACCGAATCTTTGCCTGGTGTTTGTGGCCAATTTTTGTGTTCGCAGCGTGTGCGTTGCATTTGGCGCGAATTGCTCAAGCGCCACAAGCCCGAAAACTAAATCACCAGCCGGTTGCAGGCCAGATTGGCGTAGGTTTACCTGTCTGGGTTAAACCCAGTGGACGCCCAAATTTTACAGGTCAGCAGGTCTCGATTCCTTGATTGGGAATTGGCCCGGATACGGTTGTCCTTGTTGCAATTGTCCGAATGTCAGCGGGTTTTGCACGTTAGAACGCAATTGCGCACCCCGAACGCGCTAAAATAAAGCGGGAAACCAAGCCTGTTTAGAAGCCCACAGCGAGTACCAATAGCAGCGAAAAGAGAATGCATCAACCCTTACCCGGACAACTCCCTTGTCTATGAGCCGACCAAGCACTGTGTCACCATTTTTAGCGACATTGAATAAAACCAGTTGATGGGTTAAAATTCAATTGAAGGCTTATGAAACCGGCAAATTGCGCAAGGTCAAACTCAGCGTTCACACTTATTGAACTGCTGGTTGTGATTGCCATTATTGCGATACTGGCGGCGTTGCTGTTACCGGCACTTGCCGCAGCCAAAGACAGGGCTGTGCGCATGACATGCCTCAACAACCAAAAACAGTTGGCACTGGCCATGCGGATGTACGCTGACGATAACAACGACTACTTTGCCTGGCCGAACTGGGACGGCCAAGGCTCGAGTGTGCCCGGCTGGCTTTACACGCGTACAAGTGGTCAAGTGCCTTGGACAAACATGGCGCAGTTCAGGGAACCACCCGATGCGCCGTGGCGGACTGGGGTGTGGTTCAAATATGTGCCGAACAACAAGACCTTCCTATGTCCCGTTGACATAAAAAGCCGCTATTACATGCAGCGACCGAATAAACTGTCCAGTTACGTCATGAACGGTGCGCCTTGCGGTTATCCGTACCCGGAAAACTACTACGGGTACAAGACTTGCAAGATCACACAGGTGTGGAGTCCGGCATGTTACCTGTTATGGGAACCGGACGAATTCGTGACTGGCATATGGAACCCAAACGAGTTCAACGACGGCGCAAATTTCCCGAATGAGACCGAAGGCATCGGCCGATTGCACAGTAAAAAGGGTGGGTACGCACTCGCCGTAGGCGGCCATGTCGTTTTCGTCACCATGAAAGACTTCCGTACTTAGTCCAGTGGCACCGGCCCTGGTCCGGGTGGTAAGACGTATCTTTGGTGGAGTCCTTGGACAAATAACGGGCGTCAGTAAACTTCGTGCATTTGGCCAGCCACATTTCACCTGCCAATTGCGCTTCTGACGAGCCTGCAAGAGTGTTTGTCATCTGAACACCAAGGCGGCTTTACGCCCGTGGTTGAGCTTGCGCGACGGGCATGCTAAGCCACAAAATAGCGCCCGTGCAGGCCGGCTTTCGTGCAAATACTCAGCCTTTGCTTAGGCACACAACAATGCGGCTGGTCTTTGCCGCCCTTTGCACAGTTGCGTGGTGCGCCACGGTCGGCCATTGTGGTGCCGAGCTACCGAGTTACTTCACGCGTGTCTGGCAGGTCGAAGATGGCCTGCCGCAAAACGGAGTTACGGCAGTCGTGCAAACCCAGGACGGTTACATCTGGGTTGGCACTCACAACGGCTTGGTGCGGTTTGACGGTGTGCGTTTCAAGGTTTTCGATACCGGGAATACACCGCAATTGCAAAGCAGCCGGATAACGGCCCTGTTTGAGGATGCCGAGGGCAACCTGTGGATCGGACAGGAAACAGGTGAACTGGCGCGATACACCAGAGGCAGGTTTTATCCACAGGAAATCGGCGGGGCGTGGCTGCGCGCCAAAATCGTCGGCATCGGCACCGACACTGCCGGGGACGTGTGGGTCTTGAACAATGAGGGTCAGCTTGTCCGCGTCCGGGATGGGCGTATACTCACACCGCCAGCCGGGCTTGCTTCCGGACTAATCGCACTTGTTAACAACGGCTCGGGGACAATTTGGGTCACGCGAAACGGTGCTGCATCGGTGTTGGCAGACGGCAAGCTTAAGCCGGTGCAGTGCGGCGCCGAGCCTGTGCCTGACTTTGTGCAAGGCATATCGCCGGCTCGCGGAGGGGGAATTTGGGTGGTCGCTGACGGCACAATTCGCAGATGGAGCGGTTTCGAGTGGGACACTGACCTCGGCCCGGCGCCTTGGGGCACAACAGCGCTTAGCGTGTTTACCGAGCTGCGTTCCGGCATGCTCGCAGCCGGCACACCTGACCGCGGGCTGTACCTGCTGAGCACCAGAGGCGGCGTGTTGCATTTCAGTCATACGAATGGGCTGCCGCATGACTGGGTACGAAGTTTGTGTGAAGATCACGAGGGCAACCTGTGGATCGGCACAGGCAGTGGCGGTCTGGCTGTGTTACGCGCCGGCAAGGTCGGCGTGGTGAACGCGCCTGATCACTGGCAGGGTCGAGCCGTACTGGCGGTGACTGCAGCCAGGGACGGTGCATTGTGGATCGGCACTGAGGGTGCGGGCTTGTATTGCTTCCGGAACGGCACCTGGACTCATTACGGCGAAGAAGCCGGTATATCGAATCTATACGTGTGGTCCGTGGCTGAGGACGCATCGGGCCGTGTCTGGCTGGGCACCTGGAGTGGAGGCTTGCTCATGCAGCAGGACAACAGGTTCGAACGCGCACCCGGAACAGCGGAGTTGACCATGCCAATGCCGGCTTTACTACCAACTAGCGCGGATGAATTGTTGGTGGGAACCGGTTCGGGTTTGCTTCATTATAAGCAGGGCCACCCGGTATGGCTGGGGCAAAATGCGCACTTCCAGATTCACGACGTGCGTACAGTTGTGCGGGACAGCGCCGGTACGGTGTGGTTCGGAATGTACGGAGGCGGGCTTGGCATGCTCAAAGACGGGCATGTGCGCCAGTTCACACGCAAAGACGGTCTGTCGAGCGATTTTGTGCAAAGCCTGTTTGTAGATGATGAGCATGGCGTGCTGTGGATCGGCACATTTGGCGGTGGCTTGAACAGACTTAAAGACGGCCGGTTCGCTGTGATAAACGCCCAGCATGGACTGCCGAATAACGTCATTTGCCACATACAAGACGATGGGGCAGGTAATTTTTGGCTCAGCACTTACGCCGGCATTGTCCGAGTTAGCAGGGCTGACTTGGACCGTTGCGCCGATGGACAGACAAGCCCGGTACAATGCACCGTGTTCGACACCGGCGACGGCATGCCCACGCTCGAATGCACCGGCGGCTTTCAACCTGCAGGATGCAAAACTGCAGATGGCAAGCTGTGGTTCCCGACGACAAAGGGCCTGGTTGTAATTGACCCGCGCAATATCAGATTGAATCTGCACCCGCCCCGGGTTGTCATTGAAGAGATTTGGGCAAAGGACCGGCTTGTGCTCGATGGACAGGCTGGGGCCGGGCCATTGCGCATACCGCCTGGGTGCAACCGACTCGAGTTCCGTTACACGGCGCTGAGCTTTACTGCACCTGAAAAGGTCAGGTTCAAATACAAGCTCGACGGACTCGAGCAGGACTGGACCGATGCAGGCGCAAAACGTGTTGCAACCTACAGTTATGTGCCGCCCGGCGACTATACATTCCGCGTCGTGGCCGCAAACAACGACGGTGTCTGGAACAACTCGGGCGCAAGCATCGCACTGGTTGTGCTGCCGCAGTACTGGCAAACGTGGTGGTTCCGCAGCATGATTGGTGTGGTTGTACTATCCACGGTCGCCGGCGGTGTGTGGTTCGATACGCGTCGGCGTCTGCACCGGCGGCTCCAACATGCCGAGCACCAACGCGCCCTCGAACGCGAACGCGCCCGAATCGCAAAAGATATCCACGACGACCTCGGCGCGAGTCTCACCCGGATAACGCTGCTGAGTCAATCTGTGCGCGACAAATTAACCGCGCCTGCAGAAGCCGCAGCCGAGCTTGAGCGAATCTACATCACAGCGCGTGAAATGACACGTGCCATGGACGAAATCGTTTGGGCTGTCAACCCGCAGCATGACACACTCGACAGTCTGGCCAACTACTTCGGCAAGTGCGCCCAGGATCTCCTCATTCCGGCGGGCATACGCTGTCGGCTTGACATGCCGATGCATCTGCCGGCTTGGCAATTGACATCCGAGGTACGGCACAACCTGTTCCTGGCGTTCAAAGAAGCGCTTAACAATGCAGCCAAACACGCCGGCGCAACTGAGGTGCGAATTTCGCTGGCACTTGACGACGCCGGGTTTGAACTTGTCGTGACTGATGACGGTCGCGGGTTTGCACGTGCTGCAGCCGAAAACACAGCCCAACAACACACCGCACCTGGCCGGTCAGGCGGCGGCAATGGCCTATTGAACATGCAGCAGCGCATGACTGAACTGGGTGGAAAGTGCATCATTGAAAGTGCGCCGGGTAGGGGGACACGCATCCGGTTCATTTTGCCGCGGAAAAAGGCCGAAGTGTGAACTGCATACGATGGCAGACAAAACGCAAACCATGTCCGGCATGAATCACCAGACTGCGTGCACGCACGGCGGACTGGATTTGTTGGCGTGTGACCGGCCGCAAGCAAGTGCACCTAATTTGCTTCCAGATAACGCAACCTCATGAGCATTGGCGTGTCAATAATCGAGGATGACGGACCTGCGCGGCAGATCCTGGCGGATTGGATTCGGCACGCCGAAGGGTTTCGCTGCGTCAGCGAACATAGCTGCGCTGAGACTGCACTCGTGCAGTTGCAGAACGAAAACCCGGATGTTGTCATGGTTGACATAAACCTGCCCGGCATAAGCGGTATCGAATGCGTGCGCCGGCTCAAGCCGCTCATGCCAAACACACAGTTCGTGATGCTTACGGTTTACGAGGATGCAAACCACATCTTCAATGCGCTTGCTGCGGGTGCAACAGGCTACTTGTTGAAACAAACTCCGCGTGACGAGTTGCTAGCTGCGCTCCGAGACGTGCACGCGGGTGGCTCGCCAATGTCAAGCAGCATCGCCCGGCAGGTTGTCAAGTCTTTTCACCAGACACGACCCGTTGCACAGCATTCGGTCGAGCTGTCGCCGCGCGAGCAACAGGTGTTAGACCTGCTTGCCAGTGGTTATCTGTACAAGGAGATCGCTGAAGCGCTCGGAATCAGTGTGCCCACGGTTAACACCTACATACGCAGGATTTACGAAAAACTGCACGTGCATTCGCGTTCGCAAGCGGTTGCGAAAGTTGCCTGGGGCGCAACCAAACCCGCACCGCCAGATTCCACATCATCGGCGCGGTAAAGTTTGATTCAACTCAATTTGAGGTGGCGAAATCAGCCATGTCGGATTCGCGCCAAACTAGCAGCACCGGCGCACGCCGTTAAACCGCTGCTCAGTAACCTGCACGAACAGCCTGGCTGCATCGTCTCGGTGAACATCACCGGGCCGGCCATGAATATGTTCAACGTTCTGGCCGTGCATGCATTCGTTGTGCGTCTGCAGTTGTGCGCGTTCGAAATGCGCTTCGCCCGAGAGTTCCTTTGCAAGTGCAATGGCAATTGCCGCCAGACCCGCCACACCGGATGCACCGATGCACGAACCCGCCCCGACTTCGCGCACTGCGTGTTCGGGCAACCAGACCGGCTCAGTCTCATGCAGCCGAACCGGTTTACGCCGCCAAAGCAACAAATACCATTCGCGAACACTCAGAACTAAGATCGCGCTTACAAGCGTCAGGAATACAGCCGCAACAACTGCGTCGAGTTTGTTATTGAACTGCAGGGTGTAATTATTGCGCAGCGCTTTTTCAGCAGTCGCAATTGCCTCGGCATCGCCACTTGCCCGGGCAGATTCAAGCGCCGCCGTCAACGCCGGTGTTTGCTTCGCAAGTTCGGCAGCTTGCGCAAGGAATCCTATCCGCGGATCGCTGTGCTGAATTTTTTCCAGACCGGCTGTGAAGGTAACACTCACTAACCAAACCAACGGCACAAACGTTACAAGCGCAACCCATGGCAGCCGACCGTTTGTTGCCAGTGCGCCCGGTGTGTCAGCGGTTTGGCTGTTTGCCGGCGCGCGACGCAGCAGTTCCATTTTCAGTATGACGGTTGTTGCCAGGCACAGTGCAATTGCGGCGAGCATCTGATTTGCAATGCCAAACAACGGCCAGAGCGAGTTTATCCCGCCCAACGGATCGCGTACGCCCTGGACCAGAAAGTACCCCCACGCACTGACCATAAGGCCGCTGGCAACAAGGTTTGCGCCAAGCTTGCGTGTGTCGCCGAGCGGTTTCCATATGTGCCCGAGGAAATCGTGCAGGATATAACGCGCCACACGTGTGCCAGCGTCAATCGTTGTCAGGATAAACAGCGCCTCGAACATAATGGCAAAGTGGTACCACAGATCGAGCCACTTGTGCCCGACGGCCTTTGAAAAGATTTGTGCCATGCCAACCGCAAGCGTTGCTGCGCCGCCCGTCCGGCCGAACAACGTGTGTTCGCCAACTTCATTTGCCAGCTCCTGCATGTGCTCGACGGTCACGGGAAAACCCGCTGCACTCACAACCGCCGCTGTTGCAGCCGGCTCACCCTTGACGTTCATGGCAAAGTATACGCCGGGTTCCATTGTTGTTGCCGCCACCATTGCCATGGTCGCAACTAACGATTCAAGGCACATCGCCCCATACCCGATCTGCCGCGCGTAACTTTCACGCGTGATGAGCTTTGGCGTTGTGCCGCTTGCGATGAGCGTGTGGAATCCTGATATTGCGCCACAGGCAATCGTGATAAAACAGAACGGGAAAAGTTTTCCAGCTACAACCAGACCCGACCCGTCAACAAACTTCGTCACAGCCGGCATCTGCGTGTGGGGCAGCACAACAAAAATTCCGAGTGCAAGCAAAAATACCGTGCCAAGTTTCATGAACGTGCTCAGGTAATCACGTGGCGCAAGCAGCAACCACACCGGCAGCACACTTGCCGCCAGGCCGTAACCGATGATCGCCCATGCAAGCGTTTCGGGACCGAGCGTGAAAATCTTCGACAGGGCCGGCACCTGGTACGCGTACTTGCCACCCCACACAGCAAGTAACAAACAAACCACGCCAATTGCAGATGCCTCGCGCACTTTGCCGATCCGCCAAAACCGCATGTAACTGCCCATGAACATTGCAATTGGGATCGTTGCCCCGACGGTAAACACGCCCCACGGACTCTCAGCGAGTGCCTTCACCACAACTAGTGCCAAAACGGCCAACAATATCACCAGAATCGCCAAAATCGCCACTAACGATATGAACCCGGCGGCCGTGTTCAGCTCTTCTTTAACCATCTGGCCCAGCGATTTGCCGTCACGCCGCATCGAGCAGAACAAAATTACAAAATCCTGCACTGCGCCCGCCAATACACAACCAATCAAAATCCAGAGTATCCCAGGCAAATAACCGAACTGCGCCGCCAGTACAGGCCCAACCAACGGCCCCGGACCGGAGATCGCCGCGAAGTGATGCCCGAACACAACCCATTTGTTTGTGCGGACGTAATCTTTACCGTCGTCGTGTACCTCGCATGGTGTGGCGCGTCTGTCGTCAAGCACAAGTACGCGCGCAGCTATCCATTTCGAGTAAAACCTGTACCCGATGGCATACGAACACAACGCCGCTATCAGCATGTAAGCCGAATTAACCGGTTCGCCACGGCGCACTGCCAATGTGACATACGCAAACGCCCCGAGGGCGGCTACGCCAAACCAGATAAGCGTTTTCACAACCGTTTTCATGGTGTGCAGTCAAGGTCAGTTTTTGCCTGTGCAAAAAAGCGCCCAAATGTTGACCTGTAAAACCCGACTGTGCAAACAATTAAAAGCTGCTAAGCGCCGGTTAATTGCACTGCACCAAAGGTCGGGGGTACATCTAGTAACGCCGGTCCAAACAGCTTTTTAGGTTGAGCCCGGGCCATTTTGCCGGGTACATCACCGAGGTTGCAGCCGTTTCGGATTCATGTTGGCCAACACAAAATCCGTCTCAAAAACACGATAGCAGCTCGGGGCCAGACCCAGCTTTTTGTAAACGGTTTGTGCGCGCCGATTCCGCATATCCACATAAAGACGCAATCCACACACGTCACGACGCGACCGCGCCAGCCTGTGCACATGCTCGAACAACGCGCGCAGCACGCCGCGTCGCCGGAACGCCGGCGCTACATAGACACTTTGAATCCACCAGAAACTGCCGTTGCGCCAATCGCTCCATTCGTATGTGATGAGTAACTGCCCGACTACTGCACCCCCTAGGTCGGCCACAAAATAAACGCCTTTTTCGGGGTCACGCAACACCGACCGCACACCGCGCAGTAACCGGCACGGATCAAGCCGTGTCTGTTCTGTTTCCCATGCAAGCTGTCGGTTGAACTCGGCAATAACAGCCGCGTCAGCCAAGGTCGCCTTCCGTACTTTCATGCTCCGCATGCAAGATAACCACGACCAACCAAATAGAGCAAACCCGACCGTATTTCGTGTTCAACTGAACATGTTTTGTGGTTAAATTGGTGCGGCATGGACGACGAACCGGTTGAACTGCCAATTGACGGTGTGCTTGACCTGCACACATTCAGTCCGCGCGAGGTCAAAGACCTTGTGCAGGTGTACATCGAAGAATGTCAAAAACGCGGCATCTTACAGCTCCGGATCATCCACGGCAAAGGCACAGGCGCACTGCGTCGCACCGTGCATGCGATTCTTGCGCGGCACCCTGCAGTTGCCTCGTTCACACTTGACCATCCACAGTACGGCGGCTGGGGCGCAACAATCGTACGACTGAACCCCCCGAAAAACTCGCGCACAAATTCCAGATAGACTCTGTATGATTCTTGCTCGGTGATTGGGCCGACCTGTAAAAACCGACCCATTCTGCTTGTCAATCGTGCGGCGGCTGGGTAAAAACCATAATCGCGCAGGCCGAAGCGACAGTGAAATACTACGCGCACACTGCTGTTTACGCTGGTGACCCGCAATTGCCTGCATCACACTGGCAACCGTTGGCGGAGCACCTGCGCAACGTCGCCGCTTTGGCCACGCAATTCGCCGCACCGCTTGGCTTGGCTGCCGAAGCCAAACTGGCCGGGCTACTGCATGATTTGGGGAAATATGCCGAACGTTTTCAGGCGCGCCTGCGGCATCCCTCAATCCACGGAATCAACCACTGGTCAGCAGGCGCAAGAAAAGCAGCCGAGTTTAAGGCTTTATTGGATTACGTGATTGAAGGGCACCACACTGGTTTACCGGCCTATGGCGACCTGCGTCAAACATTGCGCAGGATGAATGACCCACAGCTCGCCCGGGAACTGACGGGTTGTTCAGAATCAATGGACGAACTGCTACAGCGATTCGAAGCCGACGGGCTGTGTCTGCCTGCGCCCACAGACCGGCCTGGTAACGACCACTTCGCCAACGCCCTGCGTGTACGGATGCTCTTCAGTTGCCTAGTGGACGCGGACTTTTTGGATACGGAAAAGCATTTTGATCCCGAAGCCGCGCGAAAGCGGATCGCGCCGGGTTTGCAGGCTGAACAAGCACTCGAAATTCTCTTGGCGCATCTTGGGCAATTGCAGCGGGCCTCACCTGGCGGTCTTGTCAACGCAATCCGCCAGCGGTTACTGGCCGACTGCCTTTCGGCTGCAGAAAAACCGCCGGGCCTCTTTACCCTCACCGCGCCTACGGGTAGCGGCAAAACACTTGCTTCACTTGCATTCGCGCTGAAGCACGCTCAATTCCACAATGCGCGCCTGCCAGAAACCGATCCCCGCCGGTTTCGGCGTGTGATTGTTGTGATTCCCTACACAAGCATTATCGAACAAACCGCCCAGGTGTATCGGAACATCTTTGAGCCGGTCTTTGGACCGGATTACGTGCTCGAGCACCACAGCGCTGTTGCTCCCCGCCAGAATTTGTGTGGGCCAGACCGCGACGCTGAACAGGAGCGGACACGTCGGGCCATGCTTGCCGCTGAAAACTGGGCTGCGCCGCTTGTTGTGACCACGAGCGTGCAGTTTTTCGAGAGCCTTTTCTCGAACCGACCTGCAGATTGCCGTAAGCTGCACAACATCGCGCGATCGGTTGTGCTCTTCGATGAAGTCCAGACCCTCCCTACCACACTCGTGCCCTCGCTTCTGTCGGCAGTGCGGCTCCTCGCTCAAGAACCGTACGGTGTCACAGCCGTCTTTATGACTGCTACACAACCAGCTTTTGCATCTGCCAAAGCTGCGCTGCCTTACGGCTGGGAGCCGGTCGAAATCTCATCCGCACCGGTTGCCATGGCAGAAGCGATGCACCGAACTCAAATCATCTTGCCCAAAGCAAAACAGACGTTGTCATGGCAGGAGATTGCCGAGCGCATGTGCAAGTTTCACCAGGTCTTATGCGTCGTTAACACCACCAAAGACGCCCGGGAATTGTTCCGGTTCCTGCCGCCAGAAAACCGATTCCACCTCTCGGCGCGTCTGTGCCCAGCGCATCGGCAGGAAAAACTCACCGAAATCCGACGCCGTCTTGCAGCCGGTGAACAATGCCGCCTCGTTTCTACACAACTCATCGAGGCGGGTGTGGACGTGGATTTCCCGGTTGCCTTCCGCGCCCTCGGTCCGTTGGATTCGATTATCCAAACCGCAGGCCGATGCAATCGGGAAGGCCGTTTCGCCGAGCCACGGCCTGTGATCGTCTTTCGCCCAGAAAATGGCGGCTTGCCCCCAGGCGCTTACTCTATTGCGGCAACCGCCACGGACGGGTTCCTTGACCGCCACCCGGACACGCCTCTCGACCAGCCTGACACCTACGCCAAGTACTTCGCCGAGCTTTACGGATTGCTTGGGCGCGATTCGGCTGAAGCCGACCCGGTCTTCGCCGCAAGCAAAGCGTTTGATTTTCCAAAGGCCGCGTCCGACTGTCGCCTCATTGGTGAGGACACCTGTAGCGTGCTGGTGAAATGGGGAGCGGGTGATGAACTAATCGCCAAGCTGCGCCGCGAAAAACACCTTTTGCCCCACGAATGGCGACAGCTCCAACGGTTTTCAATCAACCTAAACATGCGCGAATTCATTGATGCCAAGGCAAAAGGCTTTTTAGTGGAAGCGATTGAAGACGTCTGGGTTTGGAATTCGCATTACGATGATGACCTTGGTGCTTGTCATGTCGGCCTTGAGGACTATTGCGTTTAGAGATAACAAACTACAAATTTGTCAGTCATGATCATCCACTTGCGAACGTGGGGTGAACTCGCCTGCTTCACCCGACCGGAAATGAAAGTTGAACGCGTCAGCTATCCAGTCATGACGCCCAGTGCCGCCCGCGGACTGCTGGAGGCCATTCTCTACCGCCCACAATTTCGCTGGGAAATCCGCCGCATCGCCGTCAAACAACCCATCCGCTTTATCAGTTTTCGGCGTAACGAGATCAAATCACGTCTCGCGGTTCGCAACCCCGAACCGATTGATGCCGAAGAGGACCGCACTCAACGCAACACCCTCGCACTGCGCGATGTCGAATATGTCATTGAAGCAAGCCTCCGCCTTACTCCATTGGCGAATCTTCCCCGCCGCAAGCCCTGCAGCGAAGACGAACCGGAGGGTGAGGACACACTGATCAAATACCTCGCCATGTTCCAGCGACGCGCCGAGAAAGGACAGTGCTTCGCCCAACCCTGCTTCGGTTGTCGCGAGTTCACCGCGTACTTTGAGCTGGCCAACGAAGCCGCGATGCGCGTCGCGCCTAACACCAATCCCGATGCTGACTTTGGCCTGATGCTCTACGATGTGTTCGACCTCGACGTTTCACCCGACCAACAGCCTGGCAAAGCCGAAGCTAAACCGCAAATCACGCTTTTTCATGCCGAACTCAAAGACGGCATCCTCGTTGAAAAAGGCAAGAGCACTCTACCGGAATGGTCTGCTGTTAAAGCTAAACTCGGAGGTGGCCAATGATGCTCCAAGCGCTTATTGCTTACGCTGAACGTGAAAACCTCGGCGACCCGGATTTTGAACCTAAGGACGTTGTCTGGGTGATTCCCTTGAATAGAACGGGCCGACTTGCCGGGCCTCCGTTGGACTTGCGAACTGCCCCGAAACGTAAAGCAATCCCAATGCTTGATCAAAAACTGTTGACCGACGCCCGCCGGCCGCGTGCCCGGTTCCTTTGCGATTCTTTGGAACGAGCGCTCGGTTTCGCTGACCCAAAGAAACCCCAACGAGCTGCCCGAGTCGCAGGCTCGTTCAGTTTCTTCAAAGACCTGCTTCAACAGTGTCGGGATGCCTGCCCCGCCGACGCGGCGACTCTCAATGCAGTGCTGCAATTCCTGAACGATTCTAAAGCCCTGGAAGAGCTGCATGCACAGCTTGCAGCCGCGAAAGCGAAATCCAATGAACTCGCCACATTCACAGTGGACGGTATTTGGCTTCTTGACCTGCAAGGACCAAGGAATTTTTGGCGTTCTTGGCGGAAGAAGTTGAAACCTGCCTCAGCATCACGCAAACGCCTTTGCTTCGCTACTGGTGAACTGGCTGAGCCTGTGAACACCACTGACGTCATCAAAGGCGTTCCAGGTGGCAACCCGTCGGGAACAAGCTTTCTCTGCTTCGACAAAGACGCTTTCTGCTCTTATGGCCTTGAACAAGCGCAAAATGCAGCATTGTCAGCCGCAGCAGAATTGAAGATTCGGTCCGCCCTCATTGCCCTCATCGAAAAAAGTCGAGCACAGAAATTAATCTTTGGAAACACGATCGTTCTGCACTGGACACGCCAGCCCGTCGAATTCGATCCAGTGGACACGCTGGCCAGCGCCAACCCGGAGCAGGTCGCCCAATTGCTCAAATCCATCGAGACAGGGCGTCAGGTCGTCTGCCTCGAGGCAAACGCCTACTACGCCCTCAGCCTATCAGGCAACGGCGCCCGCATCGTTGTGCGCGACTGGATCGAGTCCACCGTGCCCGAAGTCGAGCGCAACATCGCACGCTGGTTTCAGGAGCTTGGCATAGTCGAACCCGGTGGCACAACCGTCAAACGCGAATTCTCCCTCGGTCAGTTGCTCTGGGCGTTGGCCAACCCAAAGCTTGAAAAACCGTTTGACGCGCTGCCTCACGGCGCGCCGGAAGAATTGCTTCATGCTGCTCTTACTGGTTGCCCGTTACCCCAAAACCTCTTAATGGCCGCCTTACGCCGCGAAACCGTTGACCGCGTTTCTGGCGGTGAGGAAGCCGGCCAGTGCAAGCCGTTCCTTCCCGCTCGGTTTGCGCTTATCAAACTTTGTTTGTTGCGGTCACCCAATAGAAAGGAGCATCACACCATGACAGAAAAACTCGATCCAAACTCCAAAGACGTTGCCTACCTCTGTGGGCAACTGTTCGCCGTCCTCGGACGGCTTCAACTGCTCGCGCTTGGCAAAGTCGGCGCGAGCATTGCGGAGCGGACCTACGGCGGCGTGGCCACGCGCCCCGCCACTACCTTGGGCCCGCTGTTCACCAAAGTGCCCGCCTACATCAAGAAGGCCAACGAACGGTTTCGGGGCGCGGGCACCAACAAACAAAAGGAAATCGAGGCGCTCTGCCAGCGCATCGAGGCTCAGGGCGGTTTCCCGCAAACGCTCGGCCTCGAAGAACAGGGCCGGTTCGCCCTCGGCTATTATTGCCAATTGGCCGAATACCGCGCACGCACCGAAGAACGCGAACTCGAAGAAAAAGCCCAACAACTCACCGAAGAAACCGTTTAACCATCAACCACAACAACGACCATGAACAACGCCATTAAAAACCGTTACGACTTCGTTTACCTGTTCGATTGCACGGACAGCAACCCCAACGGCGATCCCGACGCTGCCAACGCGCCGCGCCTCGACCCGCAAACCATGCAGGGCCTTGTGTCTGACGTGGCCATCAAACGCAAAATTCGTAACTACGTTTACCTGGCCAAACTCGGCCCGGACGGCGAACCAACGGACGGCTACGACCTGCACGTCAAACACGGCACGGTCCTCAACGACAACATCCGTGCCGCATGCGATGGCACCGGCCTGCCACGACGCGAAGACGACGCGAAAGGCGACAAGGAAAAAGCCAAGAACCGTCCCCCCAAAGAGATTGCGCAGCTTCAGGCTTGGCTTAGCCGGAAGTTTTACGACATCCGCACATTCGGCGCGGTTCTTTCCACCGGCCCAAACGCCGGCCAACTCCGCGGCCCGGTGCAAATATCCTTCGCACGTAGCATTGATCCTGTGCTTGCACTGGACATCTCTATAACGCGAATCTGTGGCACTGACGAAGAGAAAGCCACTGAAATGGGCCGCAAAGCCGCCATACCCTATGGCCTCTATCGCTGTCATGGGTTCGTCTCGGCGCATCTAGCACAGCAGACGGGTTTCGGCGAAGAAGACCTGAAACTGCTGTTTCGCGCTTTATGTGGCCGGGGTGATCTCTCGGAGCCGTTTCAAGTTTCGATGATGGAACCTGACGTGTCGGCGGCACGACATTTGGCACCGCGAAAACTTGTTGTTTTCAAACACGCCTCCATGCTCGGCAACGCGCCTGCACATAAATTGTTCGAGCTTGTGCAGGTAAAACGCAAACCGGGCGTAACAGTGCCCCGCAGCTTCACGGATTACGAAGTTGAAGTCCGAAAGGACGCCGTACCGCATGAAGTTGAGCTGATCGAACTGCTCTAACCCGGATATTTCGCAAACTTGCATTGCTGGCGCGACGAAAGCCATTGGGCGCATCCCGCATTGCGGCTTAGACCCGCTGCTTTGCCGGTTTCGAACTCGGGGCGATGCAAGCGCGATTTGTGCGGCGCAAGTTTCTCCCATAGAGATGGAGGCGACACCTGCCTGCACCAAGCGGTGCGTGGCAGGCAGGCGCCCGATGGGGAAGTTCGCAGTGGGAAAAACGCGGCCAAAACGCGGCTACGCCAGTGAACAACACTTTCAAGGTTCTGCAACAGGACGCGCACGGTGAGTTTTTGCCCATCTCGCTTCTGAACGATTTTGTTTTTTGTCCGCGCCGCGCCGCCCTCAAGGCCATCGAAGGCTGGCGCGAGGCAAATGAGCATAACAAGCCTAGCGTGGCCGTCCACAGAAACAACAATCCGCTCGGTTCGTTCTCCAACTTCGCCTTCCGGGATGCGCTGATACCCAGGCGCATCTTAGAACCAGAGAAAAACCAGCGAGTCGCGGGCAGATTATCCGATTCCCAAGTGGAACGAGATCAAGGAGAGGTTTATCCGGAGCTACAAAGGCCCGAAGTGGAGCGAAGTCGGCCACTGAACCAACTATGCCCTTTGACCTTTGTGGCCGCACAGGTACAATGCATTGGCATGAAGACGTTCAAGTTTACAGCTATCATCGAAGGAGATAGGGACGGGTATTACGCGTACTGCCCTGAGCTAAAGGGCTGCCAAACGCAGGGAGATACCGTTGAGGACGCGCTAGCAAATCTGCGCGAGGCGGCAGAGCTGTACATCGAAACGCTTTCGCCAGATGAGCTGGAGGCGCTGGCGGCTGCTCCGAAGACAATTCTCTCCACTTCGCTGGAGCTGACTCATGCCCAAACTGCCGCGGCTGACTCCGCCGGAAGCGGAACGCCTCTTGCTGGCGGTTGGTTTCGTCCACGTCCGTTCCAAAGGTAGCCACCGCATCTATCCGCGGCACCAGGAAAGGCTTGTCCTGCCGTTCCATTCAGGCAAAACTCTGCACCCTAAGATAGTGAGGCAGGTCATGGACGCTGTTCGAGAATGATGGAAAGTGCAATGCTTACCTAGCTCCACCAGAAAGTGCTTGCTAACAACGCTCGTGCGGAGGGCGCCAGCTCTAGGCTGCTACGAGCATGACGTCAACGGGGTGGCCATTGTTATGCGTTTCGGTTGTGAATCCGTTGAACATGGTTTTGAAAATTCAGACAAATCAAACCGATGCTAAAGGTTGAGTAGCCTGAGCTTAAAATCGCACGTCTCAGATTTCATGGTCGTGAATCGCAAACCATAGACCGATGACGCCAATCGACGAATCCGCGACGCATGTTTCAAACTCGCCGGAACGCGAACTTCTCCCGCTCTCGCTCCTGAACGATTACGTTTATTGTCCGCGCCGCGCCGCTCTCAAGGCCATCGAAGGCTGGCGCGAGGCAAATGAGCATACCGTGCAAGGCGACATCGTACACGAACACACCAACCTGCCCGGATACCAGTCTGAAATCTCAAATCTCAAATCTGAAACCATCCTCTGGCGCGCATTGCCGGTCTGGTCAGAACGGCTCGGCCTGTCCGGCAAATGCGATGCTGTCGAAGCCGAATTTCATTCGCGCGGCGATCTGCAATCTGACATTTCAAATCTGAAATCCCTTCAGCCGGTCGAGTTCAAGCTCGGCAAATGCAGGCAATGGGAAAACGACGATGTCCAACTCTGCGCGCAGGCGCTTTGCCTCGAGGAAATGTTCGGCATTCAAATCCGGTACGGCGCAATTTACCACGCCAAAAGCCGGCGCCGTCGCACAGTTGAATTCACCCCCGAACTGCGTGCGCAAACCGAAGACGCCATTGCCAACCTGCACGCACTGCTCCGTGACTCTGAAATCTCAAATCTGAGATCTGAAATCCCCAGGTTGCCCCCGGCAATCCTGCGACCTGCTTGCGAGGAATGTTCGCTGTTTAGCATCTGTTTGCCAGACTTGACATCGCAGCCGGAGCTTATTGTCCACGCCTCGCAGCAATTGTTCAAAATCTCAAATCTGAAATCTCAAATCTCAAATCTGAAATCTCAAATCTGAAATCAAACCCGAAACCCTAAACCCAAAACGCCCCATGAAATACGAACGGTTCGAAGACCTGCCCGTCTGGCAAACCGCAGCCGAACTGTACGAGCGCATCGAGCATCTGCTCGAAAACACATCGTTCAATGCTACGCGCGGCTTTCGCGACCAACTCGACCGCGCCGCGCTTTCCGTATCGAACAATATTGCGGAAGGCTTCGAACGCGGCACCACAGCCGAACTGCTTCAGTTCATTTACATCGCGCGCGGCTCAGCCGGCGAAGTGCGATCCATGCTCTGTCTCAAGGAACACCGCGCAAACAAAGCCAACTGGCCAGCCAATCTGAAATCTGAAATCTCAAATCTCAAATCCCTGGCCGAGTCCTGCGCACGCCAGCTCCGCGCCTGGGCAGATTCCCTGCAAAATTCGGACATAAAAGGCCACCGCTATCTCACCGCCAAGGCACGCCTGCAAGACCAACAGAAAAAACGCGCCGCAGCGTTCCAAAAGGAACTGCTCCGTAACCTGCCGCCGGATCACCCTTTGCGCAAAGACGCCGAGGAACGCGGCCTCATCTGAAATCTCAAATCCGAAATCTGAAATCCCCAACCCCCAAAACCCGACCCGCCGTGGACATTGCACAAAACACACTGTACATAACAACCCCTGGCACCTGGATCAGCCGTGACCATCTCACGCTGCTGATCGAAACACCGGTTTATCCGCCCGAGTTGCCCCGGAAGAACGCACTCGTGACAGGGCAACCGATTGGCGTAAACTTCCCATCCCGATCCATCTGCTCGAGTCAATTTGCCTGTTTGGCCCATGCAGTATCAGCCCGGCAGCACTTGACCTTTGCTGGCAAAATGGTGTCACGGTCAATTTCCTAACCGACCACGGCCACCTCCAGGCCCGGCTGGCCGGTGTGCCCGACACCAGCGTCACACTGCGCCGGGCGCAATTCCGTGCCGCAGACGACCCGGCCAAGTGCGCGTTAATTTCGCGCAATATCATTGCCGGTAAACTGCAAAATGCGCGTAACTCGCTGCTTCGCGCTGCGCGTGAATCTGAAATCTCAAATCTGAAATCCGAAATCTCAGCCGCCGCCAATGCAATCGCGCGCCAGATACATAAACTGAGCCAACTGCAAATCCCACATCCGAAATCTGAAATTTCAAATTCCAGATCCCACTCGGCAAGTAACACTCAAATGCACGGAATTAACCCATCAACCGGACCAGATGACTCAGGCCGCAGGGACGAACCAAACCCATTTCCCCATCTGAAATCTGAAATCTCAAATCCAAAGTCTGAAATCACAAATCTGAAATCTGAAATCTCAAATCCCAAATCCCTAATGGACACACTGCGCGGCCTGGAAGGCATTGGCACAGCAATCTATTTCTCCGTCTTCAACGGTTTGCTCAAACAACAGCGCGATGTGTTCGCTTTCAAAACGCGCTCGCACCGGCCGCCACGCGACCGTATCAACTGCCTGCTCTCTTTCATATATGCGCTGTTACGCCATGATTGCATAGCCGCATTAACTGCCGTTGGCTTGGACCCGTTTGTCGGTTTTCTCCATGCCGAGCGACCAAACCGGCCCGCCCTGGCTCTTGACTTAATGGAAGAATTCCGCCCCTGGCTCGCCGATCGCCTGGCAATCACGCTGATCAACCGCCAGCAGATCGGCACAGACGACTTCCACGCGCGCGAAGGCGGCGCTGTTGAGCTCACCGACACGGCCCGAAAACGCGTCATCACAGCGTGGCAACAACGAAAACAAGAGCCAATTTCACACACGCTCCTCGGCAAAGAATTCAGAATCGGTCAGCTACCTTTCCTGCAAGCCCGCATTCTGGCCCGCCACCTGCGTGGCGACATCCCGGGCTACGTCCCTTTTATTCCCAAATGACCCACCGATTTAACGGTTCAACGATTCAACGACGATGCTAATCCTGATCACCTACGACGTTTCTACAACCGATAAAGCCGGTCAAAGGCGCCTCCGCCGCGTTGCCCAAGCCTGCAAAGACTACGGCGTGCGCGTCCAAAAAAGCGTCTTCGAATGCCGGGTCGGTCCTGCACAATGGGCTTCCCTGCGTCACAGGTTGCTCAAGGAAATCAAGCCTGAGGAAGATTCGCTTCGCTTTTACTATCTCGACGAAACCGCAGTCAAACGGATCGAACACCACGGCGCAGCACAACCGATCGACCTGACCGAACCGTTGATCCTGTGAAAATCAAAAATCCCGATGAAATTTCCAATCCTATTCCACAAATCCCAAATCCGAAATCAAGCCACGCATTGCGCGAACCACAAGTGCCGGCTAGACTCCGCCGGGTTCGCGGGCTTGCAAAAAAGCTCTAGCCACAAACACTTTTCAATTGTTCTTTGACAACACAAAACATGAATCGCACGGGCCAGGGCAACGGTTTCGCGGAAAACCACTTCAAAACCATTGAGACACAATGTAAACTCCAACCCAGTGTCGTTCCGCCCACCCGGGCGGAACGCGGATTGAAACTTTTTTCAAATGCAATTGCTAGCGCTTGTTTTCGCGTCGTTCCGCCCACCCGGGCGGAACGCGGATTGAAACCCCAATCTGGCTTGACCACAAGCCATTTTCCGATGTCGTTCCGCCCACCCGGGCGGAACGCGGATTGAAACATACTTTACGTTGTGCTTCGGTCACAACCGCAGTTTGTCGTTCCGCCCACCCGGGCGGAACGCGGATTGAAACCCCTTACAATATTAAGCCGGCTATCAACAACTTGCGTCGTTCCGCCCACCCGGGCGGAACGCGGATTGAAACAACAGCTTGACCATGCAATTCTTTAGCTGTACTTGTCGTTCCGCCCACCCGGGCGGAACGCGGATTGAAACATCCCAGTATTTGCAG
>Ga0315298_1002533_pt1 | contig 30841 bp, 29 predicted proteins | sample WHS_1_MG_FD_203077 | JGI IMG/M metagenome (GOLD analysis project Ga0315298, IMG submission 203077) | Extremophilic microbial mat communities from Washburn Hot Springs, YNP, Wyoming, USA - WHS_1_MG | ecosystem: Environmental > Aquatic > Thermal springs > Hot (42-90C) | place: USA: Wyoming... | reverse complement strand
GCCACGGCCTGGGGTTTGTGGGTTTTCATGGGACTGTGGCAGGGATCGTGGTAGAGATACTGGACGCCCTCCACACCATCGAGGGCGACGCCCTTTTCCATCAGGTACTCGTGAATGTCCAGCAGGCGGCAGCCGGGAAAAATCTGCTGAAACTGGTACTGCAGAAGTTGATCCATGCAGGTGCCACAAGACAGGATCACGGTCTTGATATCCAGGTAGTTCAGCGTGTTCGCTACACGATGAAAGAGCACCTGATTGCGCACTGAGATTTCCTGGCCTTTGTCTTCCTGGCCACCAGCCGTCTGCGGATAGCCACAGCAGAGATAGCCGGGTGGCAATACGGTCTGCGCACCGACGTGATGCAACATGGCCAGCGTAGCCAGGCCGATATCGCTGAAGAGCCGCTCGCTGCCACAACCAGGAAAGTAGAATACCGCATCGCTGTCCTCCGCCACTTTGGCACTGTCCCGGATGATGGGGACGGTTTTATCGTCGACGACGGCGAGAAGCTGGCGCATGGTCCGCGCGCCCATGTCCGCAGGCAGCGGTTTGCGCAGGAAGTGGATGACTTCGGCGCGCAACGCGGCCTTGCCGGTGGTGGCCGGTGGTGGTCCCTTGGGTAGCAGTGGCTTGAAGATTCTGTGGGCGAGTGCCTGCGCTTTGTAGGCGGTTTGCAGCACACCTTGCCGTATTAAATGAACCCTGCGTGGTTCCGTGGTGTTGAGGTAGAGCATGGCGAGACGCGTGCCCATATTGAACGATTTCTCTCCGCGGGCACGGAGAATGTTGCGCATCTGAATGGAGACCTTGCCAAAATCGATATCCACCGGGCAGGGGGTCTCACATTTATGGCAGGTGGTACAGTGGTCGGCCACGTCGTTGAGGGCTGCAAAATGCTGCTGGGATACTCCGCGCCGGGTCTGTTCCTCGTAGAGGAAGGCCTCGATGAGCAGGCCGGTGGCGAGGATCTTGTTGCGCGGCGAATAAAGCAGGTTGGCACGGGGGATATGGGTCATGCAGACTGGCTTGCACTTGCCGCAGCGCAGGCAGTCCTTGATCTCACGATTCAGGGCGCCCAGCGCGCTGGCTTCCAGTAACAAGGCTTCCTGCTCCACCAGTTGTAGTGAAGGCGTGTAAGCGGTTTCCAGCCCGGAACCGGCCAGCAGTTTGCCCGGATTGAAGAGATCGTCCGGATCGACCTGCGCTTTGTAGCGGGCAAAGGCTGCAATTTTATCCGGCTCCATCCAGCGCATTTTGGTGATACCGATGCCATGCTCGCCGGAGATTACCCCTCCCAGGTCCAGGGCGATGGCCATGATCCGGTCCACGACCCGGTCGGCTTCCTGGAGCATGGCGTAATCACTGGAAAGCACCGGGATATTGGTGTGAATGTTGCCATCGCCGGCATGCATGTGCAGCGCGACAAACAGGCGGGTCCGGCGCGCCTCCCCATGGATTTCTCGGATACGTCCGCGCACTGCGGCAAATGCATCACCGGCAAACAGGGCTTCCAACGGTTTGCCCACATGTTCCCGGTAGCTGACCCGCAGGGCACCGCGCAGCAAGAGGCTGGCCAGCGTGTCACCTTGGTGCACGGCAGACAGCATATGGACGTCCAGCAATTCGGGATGCTCCATGGCCGGCATGTCCAGCTTCTCCAGCAGGGATTGCCAGCGCCCGCGTGTGTTGCTGATGAGTGCCCCGGCAGCGGACTTCTTGGCGTCGACGATGGCCTGATCCTCGCTGCTGTCTTCATAGTCCTTGGCCTTGCGGACTTCGGCCAGATCGCCGGAGACATATTCCTCTAGTGCGCTCAGGGTCGCGAGCTTATTGTTGATGGCCTGCTCCATGTTGATCCGCTCGATTGCGCGGCTGTACTGCGCCAGATTTTCCAGAGGAATGACCACATCTTCATTGATTTTGAAAGCGTTGGTGTGGGCGGAAATGGCTGCGGTACGGCTGCGGTCGGCCCAGAACCGGCGTCTCGACTCGGGTGTGGTAGCGACAAAGCCTTCGCCGCCCCGGGCGTTGGCAATACGCACCACCGCCGCTGCTGCCGCGCCGGCCGCACCGGGGTCATCACTGGCGATATCGGCGAGCAGCAGCATTTTCGGGCGTTCGTGGCGGGGAGCCTTGTTACTGTACTTGATGGCTTTGAGATAGCGCTCATCCAGATGCTCCAGACCGGCGAGCAGGACGTGCTCCAACCCCTCCACATAGGATTTCACTTCGACGATGGCGGGTACTGCGGCATCCAGATCGCTGCCATAAAATTCCAGACAGACCGTGCGCACATGGGCAGGCATCCGATGCAGCAGGAAACGTCCGGAAGTAATGATCCCGTCGCAACCTTCCTTCTGGATGCCAGGGAGACCGCCGAGAAACTTGTCGGTGACATCCTTGCCCAGCCCCGCCTTGCGGAAGCTGGCACCAGGCAGGGTGAGCGTTTCCGGTTCTCCCAGCGCCGTGTGCCCATCAGCCGCAAAGCGGTTCAGGCGGAACCGGACTTCCGGCTGATCGTGAATCCGGCCAAGATTATGATTCAGGCGCTCTACTTCCAGCCAGTTGCCGTCGGGGGTCACCATGCGCCAGGAGAGCAGGTTGTCCAGGGCCGTGCCCCAGAGTACCGCCTTCTTGCCCCCCGCATTCATGGCGATATTGCCGCCGATGGTGGACGCATCCAGGGATGTCGGGTCGACGGCGAAGACCAGGCCTGCCGCATCGGCCGCATCGGCTACGACCTTGGTGACCACCCCCGCTCCAGCGAAGATGCTGTGGACGGCGCCGTTCAGGCCGGGTGGTATGATCTGTTCCACCGCTGAAATCTGCTCCAGCTTTTCGGTGTTGATGACCGCGCAGTGGCGACGCAGAGGAATGGCACCGCCGGTATATCCGGTACCACCACCGCGCGGGATGATGGACAATCCGAGTTCCCGGCAGGCGGAGACCAAGCGCTGGACCTCCTGCTCATCAACGGGGTAGAGGACGACAAAGGGCAATTCCACACGCCAGTCGGAGGCGTCGGTGACGTGGGAGACGCGCGCATAGGCGCTGAAGTCCACGTTGTCCTTTGCGGTGATCCGGAGCAGGCGGCGCTCCGCTTTCCTGCGCAGCATCAGATCCTCATCAAATTGCCGCGTAAAGCCGCTCACCGCCGCGCGGGCGCTGTCCAGTAGACGGAGCACCAGCGGATTTCCGTCGGCGCGACCGGCAATGTCGTTCAGACGATGAGCCAGGGCATCCCATAGGGCCTGGCGCCGGCGCCGGTTCTGCGCCAGGTCATCCTGAATATAGGGGTTGCGCTGCACCACCCAGAGGTCGCCCAGCACTTCAAACAGCATTCGTGCCGAGCGTCCGGTGACTCGCCGTTCACGCAGGTCTTCCAGCAGTCGCCAGGCGTCCGCCCCCAGCAGGCGACGCACGATCTCGGCGTCAGAAAACGAGGTGTAATTGTAAGGAATTTCGCGGAGGCGATGATTCATCAGGAAATGATGACGTTATCAATGAGCCGGGTCTGCCCCAGCCGGGCAGCCGCAAACCAGCGCGCCCCGGGCTGCGGTAAGGCAAGAGACTGCAAGGTCTGCGCGTCGCGCAGTTCCAGATACTCCGGCAGGAAACCCGCCCGTTCAAGGCGTTCCCAACCCGTCGCGGCGAGATCAGACACCTCTGCGTCGCTAGTACTGCGCCGGGCCAGGTCGAAAAGCGTTTCTGCGAGGAGCGGGGCTACCTGCCGCTCCGCCAGGTTCAGAAAAGTGTTACGGGAACTGTATGCGAGCCCGTCTGCCTCTCTTTGCAGAGGCCCCGGCAGGACCTGCACGTTGAGGTTCAAATCGGCCACCATCTGCTGAACGATGCGCAGTTGTTGATAGTCTTTCTCTCCGAGAACGAGTATTTCCGGCGCGACCATATGCAACAGTTTGCTGAGCACCGTGCAGACTCCCGCAAAATGACCGGGGCGGCTGGCGCCGCAAAGCACCTTGCTGAGGCTGCGCGGCGGCATGACGATACTGATATCCTGGCGTCCCCGCGGATACATCAGCCCGTTATCCGGGGTAAATACGATCTGGCAACCGGCCTCATGCAGGCGTTGCAGATCCTGGTCCAGGGTGCGCGGATAGTTCGCGAAGTCTTCCTGGGGTCCAAACTGCAACGGATTCACGTAGATGCTGACCAACACATGTTCGGCACGGTTGGCAGCAAACCGCACCAGCGCGAGGTGGCCTTCGTGCAGGTTGCCCATGGTGGGTACCAGGGCCAAAGTGCCATGCAGACTCTGACGCCACTGGCGCAAGCCGGCAATATCCTTGAATATCGCCATATTAACGTTTTCGGCGCGGCGGGAACTGGCTGTTGCCCACTTCCCGCACATATTCGGCCAAGGCGTCCCTCATGATCCGTCCGCCCTCGATATAGCGCCGCGCAAAGGGTGGGCTTTCGGTTCCCAGTCCTAGCAGGTCGTGCATAACCAGCACCTGGGCGTCCGTATCCGGCCCCGCGCCGATGCCGATCGTGGGTATGGTGATGTCGCGGGTAATATTCGCCGCCAGCGCATCGGGGACCGCTTCCAAAACCAAGAAGCGGGCACCCGCTTCCGCCAGCGCCCCAGCGTCGGCCTGCAGGCGGCGTGCGCTGTCCGCATCGGTGCCCTGTCGCTGAAAACTGCCCCACTGCCGTACCCGTTGGGGAGTCAGGCCGATATGGGCGCAGACGTTGATGCCACGTTCGCTACAGAAGGCTACGGTGGAGGCCATTTCTGCGCCTCCCTCCAGCTTGATCACATCGGCGCCGGCGCGGAGCAGGGTTACCGCCGCACCCCAGGCCTGCTCCGGTCCTTTTTCATAGCTTCCAAAGGGCAGGTCGGCAAATACCAGACAGTCACCCGCTCCTCGCACCACCATCCCGGTGTGATAGGCCATCTGCTCCAGAGTAACGCCGAGGGTATCACCGCCGCCGCCGACCACCATACCGAGAGAGTCGCCCACCAATATGCCATGTACCCCAGCCGCGGCCGCAAGACGGGCAAAGGGATAGTCATAGGCGGTCACCACGGCGCGTTTGATGCCGCTTTTTTTGTCTTGCACCCAGCGGGCGATTTTCTTATGCATCTCGCTCCTCAGCGTCTTTCAGGCGATGCCTGATGGCGTCGATCAGTTGTTCAGTGTGCCGTGGATCGTGGACAAAATCTACCTGCGCCGAGTCGACATTCATGCGGGGCAGGGCATAGTCGGCCCGCCATGCACGGTAAGCCGCCTGCACCCGCGCCAGATAATCGGGCGCCAATGCCTGTTCGTAGGCATCTCCACGGGCCCGGATGCGTTTCATCAGGACCGGCAGGGGCGCATCCAGGAATATCATCAGATCCGCGGGTGCAGGGTGAAAATCCAGCGCCATGCGCAACTCATGAAAAAGATGGCGTTCTTCCGTATCCAGAGTGAGAGGGGTAAAAATTTCGTCTTTGCGGGCGCTGTGGTCGCTGATGAGCCAGGGGCTGTCATCTCGATGCTGCCACTGCTCCCGGCGTTGCATGAAAAACTGCAACTCGGTCGCCAGCGCTGCGCCCGGACCCCGGTAGAACCGGGAGAGAAAAGGGTTCTGGGCTGGTGCTTCGAGGATCATCCGTCCGCCCAAGGACTGGGCCAATTGCCGGGCGAGGCTGGTTTTGCCGGCGCCCATGGGGCCTTCGATGCTGATGATGCGGGGGCTGGTCATGCCTGGGCGGAACGACTCTGGTACACAGCCATCTCTGGGGCATGGTCCGGGATGCAAATCACGGATTGACCGGCCACTGCGGACAGGTGTCGGGCAATGCGCCCGCAGCCGGGAATGATCAGTTCCGGATCAAACTCGGCAAGAGGGACAAGCACGAAGGCCCTCTCGTGCAGGCGGGGGTGGGGCAGGGTGAGTTCCGGATCGGTGGAGTGTGTGCTTCCGTAACTCAGCAGGTCGAGGTCCAACACCCGCGGACCCCAGTAAATTTCCTCGGCGCGGCGGCGCCCCGCGGCAGCCTCCAGCATTTGCAGATGGCTGAGGAGATCGCGATCCGGCAACGCCGTCTGCAGGCGGGCGACCGCATTGACAAATGCAGGCTGTGGAACACCACCCACGGGTGCCGTCTGGTAGAGATGGGAATGCCACAGCAAGGTACTTTCGGGTACGGCGGCCAGGGACTCCAGCGCATGCCGCACCTGCGCCACGGGCAGGTCCAGGTTGCTGCCAATGCTGATCCAGGCGATCACGGTTGGATGGACGGCAGGATGCCTTGTCTGATAAGCCATTGTCGCGCGGTTTCCTTATCTTCGATCTCGCCATCCAGGTGGGCTTCGTACAGGCGGCGCAGTACCTTACCAAGTTGAGGGCCGGGCGCCAAGCCCATGGCTTGCAGATCCCGACCACTGAGCGGCGATTTCAGACCACGCTGCTTCAGCAGATAGTGGCGGCCACTTTCGGCAACGGCGTCGCTTTCCGGATGCTCTGCAAGCAGCGCGAGTATGCCGGGTAGCGACAGCGACGCCCATAATTGCGCCGCCGCACTGGGGCGAGTGGCCTTCGCCAGGGCCTCCGACACTTCGGACAGGAATTGCAGATCCCTCAGAATATGGTGACCGTCGGTCACAGGCCAACAGTGTAAGCGTTTCTCCGCCTCGGCCCAAGGGATATGCCGCCAGATCAGGGTCAGCAACACCGCGGTATCGAAAAGTTTCTCGCCAGGGCAGTGGCGGTGAAACCAGGCGATCTCCTGTTGACCGCGCTGCATGCTGGAAAGGAGCGTTTCCGACTTCGGTGGTACCGGACGCAACAGGGGCCATAACTGCCAGGCATCCAGCTTTTCGAAAACCCCGGCGAGATCGTCTAGTTCAAGCACATACTTCAGCTCACGCCATAAACGTGCGCCGCTGAGCCGGGCGAAAATATCCCGGGCCAGCGCCGTCTTGAGCAGGACATGGGTACCAGGTTCCAGTCGAAGGTGAAAACGTACGGCAAAACGCAGTCCACGCAGTATGCGGGTGGGGTCATCCACAAAGGAAAGGGGGTGCAGCACGCGCAGCAGGCCATGTTGCAGATCCATGCGTCCCCCATGGGGGTCCAGGAAGTCACCAAAACTACCCGGATCCAGGGAGATGGCCATGGCATTGATGGTGAAATCGCGGCGGGCAAGATCCGCGACAATATCGCCGGGCCGTACTTCCGGCAGGGCGGCGGGTGCAGGGTAATGCTCGACGCGGCAACGCGCCAGATCCAGCCGGAATCCGTCGGGGTACTCGAGGATGGCAGTACCAAATTGTGGATGATAGGTACATTGCATGCCGGACAACTGGGCGGTACAAGCTTCGGCGACGGCGCGGACATCCCCCTCTATGGCCAGGTCTGTGTCCGGTGCAGGATGGTTTTGCAGAAGGTCGCGAACGCAACCACCCACCAGATAGGCCGGCGTGCCGAGCTTTGCAGCGGTTCTACCGATGTCGTGCAGACGCTGCAGGCGCGCCTCGCCCCAGTGCTGCCGCAGCAACCGGTGGATCTGTGCAGCGGGCGGGGGGTTGTCGGTGCCGGATATGGTCTGGTGAGGGTTCAGCGCGGTTTGCCCCATAGTGGAGACGCGGGCCCGGGATCAATCGTTGCCGGCTTGTCCGTCGTCATGGCCGTCGTCTGAGCCGCCCGGCTGGGAGGTTTCGCCCTGTTTCGCATGATTGCTGCGCCGTCGCCGCCGAGGGCGGCGCCGCGAAGTTGCCGGAAGTGGTCCCAGCGCGGGTTCCTGTCCCGTTTCTTCGAGGCGGGCGCGTTCGATAAGGGTGCGCCGGCCATCATGATCTGCGGTCTGGAACTGTTCCCACCATTCTACCAAAGTGGCGGGTATTTCTCCGCCCTGGCTGCGCAGGTTCAGGAAATCGAAGGCGGCGCGGAAACGCGGATGGGCTAGCAGTGCATGGGGGCGACGTCCGCCACGGCGCACGAAACGCGCCTGTAAGTCCCAGATTTCACGCATGGGCAGGGCGAAGCGGCGGGGGACCGAGACCCGCCCCGCGCACTCCTGCAGAACGCCGCTGGCGGCCTGCTGCAGGGCAACTGTCTCGGGCTTCCCCTGTTGTTCCAGCAGTTCTCGTTCCTGCTGCAGGGCAGGCCAGAGCAACGCGGCAAAGAGAAACGCGGGCGTCACCGATTTGCCGTCGAGCAGCCGCGCATCGGTGCCCTGCAAGGCACCCTGCAGGAGGATGCGGGCGGAGCCGTATCGTGCGTCGTCCAGAAGCGCATCCACCTGTGGAAACAGGGCCGCAAACAATCCCATCTGGCGCAGGTGCTCAAAGCTGGTCTGCGCATGGCCGGTCAGGAAAAGTTTCAGCGTTTCCTCAAACAACCGCGCCGAAGGCACTTCTTGCAGGTGTTCCCGGCAGGCAGCTATCGGTGCCTGGGCAGCAGCATCCAGAGTGAACCCAAGCTTCGCGGCAAAACGGACGGCCCGCAGCATCCGCACAGGGTCTTCCCGGTAGCGCTGTTCCGGGTCACCGATGACGCGCAGTCGGCCGGCCTGCAAATCTTCCATGCCGGTGGAGAAATCCAGAATGCTGCGGTCGGCAATATTATAATAGAGCGCGTTGGCGGTGAAATCCCGGCGCCGCGCGTCCTCTTCCAGGGAACCGTAGACGTTGTCTGCCAGTATGCGTCCCGTTTCACTGTGCTCGCTGGATTCGTCTTCCTTGCCGTTCGCACTGCCGCGGAAGGTGGCTACTTCTATGATCTCGTTGCCAAACTGCACATGGACCAGAATGAACCGTCGGCCGATCAGTCGGGCATTGCGGCGAAATAACTTGCGGACCTGTTCCGGGTGCGCATCTGTTGCGACGTCGAAGTCCTTGGGCTCCCGTCCGAGCAGCAGATCGCGGACACTGCCGCCCACCAGATAGGCCTGAAAGCCGGCACGATGCAGGCCATTGAGCACTTGCAGGGCGCTGTCGCTGATCTGCAACCGGGATACGTTGTGCTGACTGCGCGGTGTGACCCGCGCACCGGGGATGCCGGGCGATAACGAGGAGGGCGCCGCCGCCATTTCGACGGCACTGTCGGGCAGGTTCAACTGCTTGGTAATAAATGATTTTATGGATACCAAGGGCGATCTCTGGGTTGGTAGGCGGTAATCTGGGCGACAGTGTACCTGAAAAGTTAGGGAAAAGCAGTGTTTGCGGGAAAGCGGGTACCTTGAACGCTGGAACGCATATTGGACGCGGCGCGCTGAAAACCCATTCAGGGATGGTCCTGCGGCTGAACAGCCTGGGGGGGATGCTCCCCGCCCCACACTTGTCTGACCAGGTAAATCGGTCTGTGCTTGCTTTCCTCATAGATGCGACCGAGGTACTCACCGATCACCCCCAGGGCCATGAGCTGCACACCACCCAGGAACAGCAGGGTAACCATGATGGATGGATAACCTTTTACCGGGTTTCCATACGCCAGGGTGCTGATTACCAGCCAGACGGCATAAAGAAAGGCCAACAGCGAAACCGCAAAACCCAGATAAGCGGCAAGTTGTAATGGTACCTGGCTAAAGGAAGTAATACCTTCTACGGCGAGATTCCAAAGCCGCCAATAGCTCCAGGTGGTTTTGCCCGCATGGCGAGGCGCACGATGGTAGTACACATTCGTGCTGCGAAAGCCGACCCAGGCAAACAAACCCTTCATGAATCGTCTGCGTTCGGGAAGCGCCTGCAGGGCCTCCAGAACCGGCCGGGACAACAGCCGGAAATCACCCGTGTCCGGCGGTATCTCCACGTCGCTCATGCGATTGATGATCCGGTAAAAGACATGCGCAGAGGCGCGTTTGAGCCACGATTCTCCTTCGCGGGAGAGACGAACGGCGTTCACCACATCAAATCCCTCCCGCCATCGGGCCAGAAGCTCGGGGATCAGTTCGGGTGGGTCTTGCAGGTCAGCATCCAGCGGAATGGCGGCTTCTCCCTGTGCGGCATCGAGCCCGGCGGTAAGTGCCGCTTCCTTGCCAAAATTCCGGGATAAATCAATAACTCTGACCCGCCGATCCTGGTGATGCAGGGCGATCAACTGCAACAGTGTATCATCTCCGCTGCCGTCATTGATGCAAATCATCTCCCATGGCTCACCCGATTCGTCCATGACGGCACGGACACGGGTGTAGAGAGTCTGGAGACTCCCGGATTCGTTGTGGCATGGAACGATGATGGAAGCAGTCACGATGCTGCGTTGCGGGTCTGGTCGTGGAGATGATGGAGTCATCGCAGAAAATTACAAGAGTGCGCCCGTCTCGTCAAACGAGGCTGGAAAATTCATATCCGCTTCGGTATAGTGCGGAATGCCTTGAACCATGGGGCTGGGACGCAATGGCCCGGCCCCTTTCTTGTTAGGTGAATCACTATGCAACTGATCGGCGAAGCCCTCACCTTTGACGATGTGCTCCTCGTTCCCGCCCATTCGGCGGTGCTCCCCCGTGATGTGCAGATCGCGACCCAACTCAGCCGACGCATCCGGCTGAACATTCCGCTGCTCTCGGCCGCGATGGATACGGTAACCGAGGCTGCCATGGCCATCGGACTTGCGCAAGAGGGCGGGATCGGCATCATTCACAAGAATATGTCTCCGGACCAGCAGGCCGCTTTGGTGCGGCGAGTCAAAAAATTCGAGTCTGGCGTTATCAAAGACCCCATTACCACCCGCGCCGATGTGAGCATTCGCGAAGTGTTGCAGGTGATGGCCGTGCATGGAATTTCCGGGGTGCCCGTCGTGGATGGCGAGCGTCTGGAGGGCATTGTGACGCACCGCGATCTGCGCTTTGAAACACGCATGGATGCCCCGGTGAGCAGTGTCATGACGCCCAGGGAACGGCTGGTCACGGTGCCGGAAGGAACCAGTCTGGATGTCACCAAGGCATTGCTGCACCAGCATCGCATTGAAAAAATCCTGGTGGTGAATGACCGTTTTGAATTGCGCGGGCTGATTACGGTCAAGGATATCCGTAAAGCTACCGAACACCCGCTGGCCTGTCGTGATGGGCAAGGCCGCTTGCTGGTGGGCGCCGCGGTGGGCGTCGGCGAAGGTACCGAGGCGCGGGTACAGGCGCTGGCGGAGGCGGGGGTCGATGTCATTATCGTCGATACGGCCCATGGCCACAGCCAGGGTGTGCTTGACCGGGTACGCTGGGTGAAGAATCATTTTCCGGACGTGGATGTGATCGGCGGCAACATTGCTACTGGAGAGGCCGCCCTGGCGCTGGTGGAAGCGGGCGCTGATGCCGTCAAGGTGGGTATCGGACCGGGCTCCATCTGTACGACGCGTATTGTTGCCGGGGTAGGTGTGCCACAGGTCACGGCCATCAGCAATGTGGCGGACGCGCTGGCGGGTACCGGCGTATCGCTCATTGCCGACGGCGGCATCCGCTATTCCGGAGACTTCGCCAAGGCGTTGGCCGCTGGGGCGCATGCGGTCATGGTCGGCGGCCTGCTCGCGGGTACCGATGAAGCGCCGGGCGAAATCGAACTCTATCAGGGCCGTTCCTACAAGGCTTATCGTGGCATGGGCTCGCTGGGGGCCATGCAGCAGGGGTCTGCCGACCGCTATTTTCAGGATGCCAGTCCGGAGGCCCCCAAGCTGGTGCCCGAAGGCGTGGAAGGCCGGGTGCCCTATAAGGGTCCGGCCGGGCAGGTGATTCATCAGCTCCTCGGTGGCTTGCGCTCCAGCATGGGCTACCTGGGGGCAGAAGATTTGTCGGCTCTGCGCAGCCGTGCCCGCTTCATCAAGATTACCCAGGCGGGCGTGCGTGAGAGCCATGTCCATGACGTGAATATCACCAAAGAAGCACCCAATTACCGGGTGGAGTGAACCATGCAAGAACGTATCCTGATTCTCGATTTCGGTTCGCAGTTCACCCAGCTTATTGCGCGGCGGGTGCGCGAAGCCCACGTTTATTGTGAAATACATCCCTATAATATGCCACTCGCGGACATTCGTGCGTGGCAAGCGCAGGGGATCATTCTGTCCGGCGGACCTTCTTCGGTACATGATGCCGACGCTCCCATGGTTGATCTGGGCGTGTTTACCCTGGGCCTGCCGATCCTCGGTATTTGCTACGGTCTGCAGTTGATGGCCCATTTACTGGGCGGACGAGTTGGCAAGGCGGAGCATCGGGAATATGGCCGGGCGCACATTCAGATAAAAGAAGCGGTCGGCCCGTTGTTACCCTTCGGGGCTGCAGGCGCTGCCGAAGAAGTCTGGATGAGTCACGGCGACCGGATTGAGTCCGTGCCCGATGGTTTCCGGGTACTGGCCAGCAGTGCCAATTCGCCGCTGGCGGCTATTGGCGACCCTGCGCGCAACTTCTATGGCGTGCAGTTCCATCTGGAGGTCGCCCATACCCCCCGCGGTGCGGAGATGCTCACGGCCTTCGTGCGCGGCGTATGCGGGTGCACTGGTGACTGGACCATGCACTCTTATGTGGACACGGCAGTGGCGACGATCCGTGCCCAGGTGGGTAAGGGCCGGGTCATTGCCGCGCTTTCCGGCGGGGTGGATTCGGCCGTAGCAGCGGTGCTCATTCATCGCGCCATCGGCGACCAGCTCACCTGCATTTTTGTGGATAACGGGCTGTTGCGCTTTGGGGAAGCGGAGAAGGTGGCGACGGTCTTTCGCAATTACTTTCAGATTCCCCTGCAGGTGGTGGATGCCCGGCAGCGTTTTCTGGATGTGCTGGCGGATGTCACTGATCCCGAAAAGAAGCGCAAGGCCATCGGTAATCTGTTCATCGAGATTTTTGAGGAAGAGTCGAAGCATCTGGAAGGTGCCGACTTTCTGGCCCAGGGCACCCTTTATCCCGACGTGATCGAGTCTGTTTCGTTTAAGGGTCCCAGCGCGACTATCAAGTCTCACCATAACGTGGGTGGCTTGCCGGAGCGCATGCACCTGCAACTGGTCGAGCCCTTGCGTGAGTTGTTCAAGGACGAAGTGCGGGAACTCGGCCGTGAGCTGGGCATGCCCGAAGAAGTGATCCGGCGTCAGCCCTTCCCAGGTCCTGGCTTGGCCATCCGCTGTCTGGGGGCGATTGATGAACATCGCCTGGAAGTCCTGCGCCGTGCCGACCGTATCGTCATGGAAGAGATCCGTGACGCCGGATTGTATGACCGTCTCTGGCAGGCTTTTGCGGTATTGCTGCCGGTGCGCAGTGTCGGCGTGATGGGCGATGCGCGGACCTATGATGAAACCATCGCCTTGCGCGCGGTGGAGTCGGCGGATGGCATGACCGCAGACTGGGCGCACATACCCTATGAAGTGCTGGGTCGCATCTCCACCCGAATCATCAACGAGGTCGCCGGGATCAATCGTGTGGTTTACGATATTTCATCCAAGCCGCCGGCCACCATCGAGTGGGAGTGATTTGGTGTCTGGCACGGTAAAGCCCGCCCTGCGGCTCCCGCAGGGCGGCGAAATGTGCCGCCGCTCGATCCTGTCTGCCCTTGATTTTGATGGCGCAGGCATATCCAATATGGCATATGCAAGGAGCCGATACCATGCCCGTTCCCGTGCCGTCATCCAGGCCCAAGGAGGCCAAGCTATTCCGCAACAATCGCAGTCAGGCGGTGCGGATTCCGGAGCGACATTATCCGCAATCCGTTCGGGCTGGCCGCGCGCCGCATTGAAACGGTTGATCCCAAAGAGGTTTGCACCAGCATCGTTGTTGCCGCCGAGTTGCGTTACAGCTGTGCAAAGAAAGGGTCGGCCAAGCTGCTCGCCAAGGTGGAAGGCGTGCTTGAAACAATCCCGGTGCTGCCACTGGATGTTCCAGCCGATGCCGAATATGGCGGTATCCGCACAGAGTTAGAGGCGGCAGGGCAGACTATCGGCCTCAATGATCTATTGATTGGCGCTCATGCCTACGCGCTCGGGATGACATTGGTCACGGACAATATACGAGAGTTCAATCGCATCCGTGGCCTCAGTGTCGAAAACTGGCTGGAAGGACGATGAGAATAGACATGGGGTGCTGATCTCGTTGTGGTCATATTCCACCGCGATAAGCTGAAGCGCCTTTGCTTTGGATTGCGCAATCCAAAAAGCTTCCGCATCAAAGATAAGCCTGGAGCTTCGCCTGCCACTCGCTCATGAGGATCAACGTGCCTTCAACCGTCTCGCCATTGTTCACAAGCTCCAGATCCCCAACCGGCGTTGGGTCATCCCATTGGAAATGCCCGGAGGGGACATTACTGCTTTGGGTTAACAGAGCTTGACGCAGCCTTGCACGGGTGACTGCATAGTTCTATGATTGCAGTCATGGAAAGCAAACAAGGAGTGTTGAATCATGGCAATCCTGACTGTAAGGAATGTGCCGGATGACGTGCATCGCGCTTTGCGCGTGCGGGCGGCCCAGCACGGCCGCAGCACGGAAGCGGAGGTGCGCGAGATTCTGGCATCCGTGGTCAAGCCGGAGAAGCGCGTGCGTGTAGGGGAAGCCCTGGCCGCCATCGGTCGCAAGATCGGGTTGACCAATGAAGATTTCACCGTTTTCGAGAGGGCGCGCGACAAGACGCCGGCCAAACCGTTGCGCTTCGACTGAATGATCGTCCTGGATACTAACGTCGTTTCCGAGGCGATGAAGCCGGAGCCAGACGCAGCCGTGAGGGCTTGGCTGAACGACCAGGCGGCGGAAACCTTGTATCTGTCGAGCGTCACGCTGGCCGAGTTGCTGTTTGGCATCCGGGCGCTGCCGGCGGGCAAGCGCAAGAACATGCTCGACCGCGCCCTGACCGAACTGCTGGAGCTGTTCAAGGACCGGGTCCTGCCCTTCGACACGGATGCAGCGCGCCACTATGCCGACCTGGCCGTGACGGCCAAGGACGGCGGGCGCGGCTTCCCGACGCCAGACGGCTACATCGCGGCCGTTGCCGCATCGCGGGGATTCATCGTGGCATCACGCGACACATCGCCCTATGAAGCGGCAGGCGTGACCGTCATCAACCCTTGGAAGGGTGCATGAGGAATTCACGCTCATGAACGCCGTAGAAATCGAACAAGCCATCACAGACCTTGCGGAGCAGCCCTTTGACCCCGCAGAGTTCCCCTACACCTTCCTGGAAGCATTCGGCAACAAGGCCACGACCATCAAGCGCCTTCGCGCTGGGGCGTCGAACAAGTCCGACCTCGGTGGTGTTCTCCAAACCAGCAACATCCACTCCTGACCTGCGACGCAGGGCGGGTGACGCAGACGCTGGCCGCCCTCAAGACCAGCCCGGCGACGGCCAAGGCCAAGGCGAAGTTCATCCTCGCCACCGATGGCGCGCACTTCGAGGCCGAAGACTTGACCAGCGGCGAGACCGTCGCCTGTGCCTTTAAGGACTTTCCCGATCACTTCGGCTTCTTTCTGCCGTTGGCTGGCATCAGCACCGTTCGCCTACCACGCTTTCAAATTCAGCAAATACGCGCAACGTTATCTCTCCGCCGTGACTTATCGCTTCAATCGTCGCTTCCGTCTCGCCGATCTCCCTGCAAGCTTGCTCAGAGCCGCCGCCAGTATCGGGCCTCGTTCGGAGCGATGGCTCCGCGCAGCGGAAGAATCGTGCTAATCAGGTTATTTTTTATGTGAAATACGCTAATTATTTTGCACGTTAAATAAATAATGTTGACATTTTTGTTGCGAAATGTGATAATAAAAAACGTAAATATTTATCAGTAATATATATTAAAAATATTCGGTGTAGTTGTAGCGCGCAATTCCTTGGTCATTCTGCACCGTGATATTCACCACATTTCGGGAGAAATCATGGCATCCATAAAGCTCCAGAATATAAAAAACAGACTGCGACGAGAGGGTTCTCTGCAAGGTTTGATACTGGCGTGTGTGGGCGCTTCAATTGGTTCCGGATGGTTGTTTGGACCACTGTATACGGCACAGCAGGCAGGCCCCTACGCGGTCGGTTCATGGATGATCGGCGCCTTCGCTATCCTTTTGCTGGCGTTGGTTTTTGCGGAACTTGGCCCGCTGATTCCCCGGGCCGGGGCAGTGGTTCATCTGGCCCACGTGGGAAACGGCCCGATCGTTGGTCATATGTGGAGCTGGATCCTCTTTCTCTCTTACGCCACCATCGCGCCCATCGAAGTTACGGCCATACTGACCTACGCCAATAATTACCTGCCGGGATTGCTGCAGCAGCATTCTGACCTGCTCAGTGTCAAAGGTTTCGCCGTCGCGCTGGTGTTGCTGGCCTTCTTTGTTGCCATCAATTTTCTGGTGGTGCGCTGGGTGTTGAAAATCAACAATGGCGCTACCTGGTGGAAAATTTCGATTCCTGTGCTGACGATTGGGGTGTTGCTCGCCACATCGTGGCACCCAGGTAATTTCGTGGTGCATGCACAGAATGCCACGGCCGATTTTCACGGGATGTTCGTTGCCGTGGCCACCGGCGGTGTGATTTTCAGCCTGCTGGGTTTTCGTCATGCTATCGACTTGGCTGGAGAAAGTAAAAACCCGAAACGGGATGTACCGATTGCCGTTATCGGCTCCGTCTTGATTGCATCGGGAATTTATATCGCTTTACAGGTAGCTTTTATTGGTGCAATACGTCCTGCCGATTTGGCGGCAGGAGGCTGGCAACACCTCCATTTTTCTGGAATCAACGGTCCTTTTGCCGCCCTTGCCGCTGCGGTGGGGGCTGGCTGGCTGGCCGTGCTTCTGTACGTTGATGCGTTTGTATCGCCGGGCGGGGCCGCATTGATTTATACCACCACCGCAGCCCGGGTTACCCTGGCGACCGCCGATACCGGAGCAGCGCCCAAGTGGGTGGCACGCATCAATCGGCATGGGGTTCCCTGGGCCAGCCTGATTTTGCTGTACGCTGTCGGTGCGGTGTTCTTTTTTCCGTTTCCCTCCTGGCAGAAAATGGTGGGTTACATCGCTTCTATGACGGTACTGTCCTATGTCATCGGTCCCATTGCCCTGATTCAGTTGCGTCGCGCGATGCCTGATCTGGAGCGCCCTTTTCGCTTGTGGGCAGCACCAGTTATCGCACCGCTCACCTTCGTCGTGGCAAGCTGGATCGTGTTCTGGTCGGGTCTGAATACCCTGAATTTCATTTTCGGCACTTTGTTCGTCCTGCTAATCTTTTATGCCCTCACCGGCATCTGGCGGAAAGGCAGATGGTCCGCAATGGGGTGGCAGTATATGTGGTGGATTATTCCCTATTTTCTGGGTTTGTGGGGAATCAGTTGGCTGAGCCCGGCGGTTCTGGGCGGAACGGGGGTGCTTGGATTTTTTTCCGGCATGGCGGCAGTGGCCGTGTTGAGTCTGCTGATATTTTATGTGGCCATTCATCAGGCGGTGGCGGACAGCACCATGAGAGCCTACATGCAGCATTTCAGAAAGCGGGAAGCGGATGCGCCGTGAGCAGCATGTAAGCAGGTAATGGGTGACGGCGCTACCGGCTTGGGCTTATTTTTTCAATAACAGATCTATTCGGTGAACAGGAGGGGTGCATGACGGACCGCATCGGGAAAAAACGGGCAAAAGAACCTAACCGATGGTCGAATCGTTCAAATCTGCAAACGGATGCGAAGCGTTGGGTGATTAAAATTGGCAGCAGCCTGCTGACGAACGACGGCCAGCATCTGGATACCACCGCGATACACGCTTGGATGCAGCAAATTCTGCAGTTGCATCGCCGCGGTGTGGAAGTGGTACTGGTGTCCTCCGGATCGGTAAGCGCTGGAATGCAACGCCTGGGCTGGACAGATCGGCCGGTTTCACTCAAAGCCCGACAAGCGGCGGCCAGCGTTGGTCAATCCGCCCTGATACATACCTATGAGAAGATGCTGCAGGAATGCGCGCAGCCCGAGAATGACCGTTTATACTGTGGTCAGGTGCTGTTGACCCACGATGATCTTCGTACTCGCCGGCGCTACCTGAATGCGCGCTCCACGTTACGTACGCTGCTGGACATGAACGTGCTGCCCATCATCAACGAAAATGATGTGGTTTCTTACAGTGCGATCCATCTGGGCGACAACGACACCCTGGCGGCACTGGTGAGCAATCTGCTGGATGCCGATATCCTGGTCATTCTTACCGATCAGACGGGACTGTTTGACGCTGATCCGCGCAGTCATCCCGAAGCAACGCTCCTGACGGAGGTTGGAGCAGGCGATCCGATGCTGGAGCGCATTGCCGGGGGAGGCGGTTCCCGGGTGGGAACGGGCGGTATGCTGGCAAAGGTGCGTGCTGCGGCACGTGCCGCGCGTTCTGGTACGTCGACGATCATTGCGGATGGACGTAGTCCGGAAGTCTTGCCGCGCTTGCAGCAGGGGGAAGCGATCGGCACCTTCGTTCATGCCCGCTTACCTAAGCTGGCTGCGCGGAAGCGCTGGCTGGCCGGGCATCTGCGCAGCCAGGGAGTGCTGCATCTGGATCGGGGAGCGGCCCGGGCGATTCTGGAGGAGGGAAGCAGCTTACTGCCGGTGGGAGTTATCGCGGTAGAAGGTACATTCCGGCGGGGCGATTTGGTCGTTTGCAAAGATCCGTTGGGGCGGGACATCGCCCGCGGTTTGATCAATCTCGACGCGCCGGTCGCTGCCCGCTGCTGCCGGAAACAGAGTCATGAACTGGCGGATGATCCTGAGGTGCTGGAAGATGTACTGATTCATCGTGACAACTTGGTAATCAACGATTTGTTACTCTGAAAGGTATTCGTAATTGCTGAGCACCCCCCTGGTTCTGGAGTTCCTGCGGATACAGGGCCGACTGCATGAGTTCGGTGGCGGTGGCGGCGATGGGGATGCCGCCCGATTGATAACAGGCCGTGTCCCAGGCGCTTGCGGGCGCGAAAGGGCCGGTCATGAGCGCTTTGATGGCGGTGTTCACGTAGGGCACCATGAGGGGATAGCAGTAGCGGATGCGCGCCTTGAAGAGATTCGCCGCCTGCAGGGTCTCTCCCGCCCTGGGGCCGGTCGCGGCATAGATCAGGCGGCTGTTGGGCACTTCGCTGACATTCTGCCCGTCCTTGTTGACCGTGGTGGTCCAGGCCTGGATCACGCCGGGCGTGGGATTGAGCACCTGGATATTCACCTGCGCCGGATTCATCGCGGCGGTCGAGGCCGATGCATACGCCTGGGCGGTCTGCGCGGCCCCCGGATTCTTGCCGCCGGGATAGAGCGGCATCAGCCCCTTGGCCAGCCCCGTGCGCAGGGCCCGCAGGCTGCCGTGATCGAGGGTGGCGGCGCGCACCCCGTAGAAGGTCGCCCAGTCCAGGGTGGACTGGGTGGTGAAGACCAGCGCGATCTGAAGGATGCCGCCCAGCAGCAACAGCAACGCTGGCAGGGCGATGATCCATTCGATCGTGCCCTGACCGGATTGCCCGTGCAGGAAGGGCGGCGTCTTCATGGCTGTGCCGACTCCGGTGCCGCCGTGGGGGCGACATGGGAGGTGAAGTTCGGATACCCCACCTTATTGGGATCGTGCCCGATGCCCGGTACAAAATACCCGTGCTGGAAGTCGCGGTTGAAGCGCGTGATGTCCTGCCGCCCCTGGCGGATCATGGCGCGGTTCACCGGCGAGTTGGGATTGATCACCTCGGGCGTGACGAAGATCACCAGTTCGCTCTGGTTGTGCTGGAACTGGGTATCCCTGAACAGGGTACCGAGGATGGGGATGTCCCCGAGCCAGGGCAGCTTGTTGATGCTGTTGGCGCCGCTGGAGGATCAGGCCCGACAGGACGATGGTCTGGCCGGAGTGGACGTTGACCACCGAATCCGTCTTGCGGGTCAGGAAGGCCGGATAGCCCTGAACGGTGAGCGCCGGATTGATCTGGCTGATGGCGGTGTTGACCGTCGCCAGGATGTTGCCCTGGTGATCCACGTCCGGCTGGATCTTGAGCTTCACGCCGTAGTTCTTGTAGGTGACCGAGACCGCGCCGAAGCCCGCGCTCACCGGGATCGGCACCTCACCGCCGGCGAGGAAGGTGGCGGTGCCGCCGCTGCGGGTGACCAGGCGCGGATTGGCGAGGATGTAGGCCCGTCCGTTCTGCACGGCGAGGTTGATCTGCGCGGTGATGGAGGAAACGATGCCGGCGTAGCTCGAAAAGGGCGGGACGTTCAGGGGCAGGCCGGAGAGGCCGCCCTGGGGTCCGTTCAGGGCGTTGCCGGCCTGTCCGCCCTGGGTGACGTCGCCGAGACGGTAGAGGGAGTTGTTGACGAAGTCCCCGACCAGACCCACGGCGGGACCGACGATGCTCGTCTGCCAGTTGATGCCGAGGTTGTCGAGGGCATTCTTGCTGAAGTCCACCACCTGCACGTCGAGGACCACCATGCGCTTCATGGCGACGGTGTCGGGACGCACCAGATTCACCACGCCCGGATAGGCGCGAATGGCAAGATTCAGGCGTTTGAGTTCACCGGTGCTGGCGTTGCCGGAGAGCACCACTTGCCGCCCCGTCGTGCGCGCCGCCACCCCCGGAAACTCCGTGAGTAGTCCCTGCAGATCCCCGAAGATTTGCAGATTGTCGGCGGCGGTAATGTTGACGTGATAGGCGATCTGCTAGCCATTCTTCTCCCACAGATACACATCCGTCGTGCCCGCCGCATCGTCCAACCCTGCACGCGCAGCAGGTGCTGATAATAGGCGCGTACCGCGCCAGGGTTGCCGGGCGCGACGGCAAGCACATTCCGGGTGCGCCTGCCGCCATCCGCATTCTCCATGGTCAGCACCGTCCGGCTGCCGGCGGGGATGAATAGCACGGCGGCGGTATGGATCGATCCCGCAGCCTGCCGTTTCAAAGTAAAAACCTTTGCACCGTGTGGCACACAAAACGAGGTAACCTAAAATGCTGTACTACAAATAAATTGCGGAAACCACTAAATGAGAATAAACTAAGTATATTCGTAAATGATGGTGAGGTTGGCGCAATGGCACGATCCAGTATTATTGCAACACCGACTCAACTTGCGGCGCTGCTAAAGCGATTACGGTTAGACCACGCTCTGACGCAGAAACAGCTTGGTGAAAAGATGGGGTTGTCTCAGGAGCGGATCTCGGTCATCGAATCCCATCCGGAGAAGTTATCCATTGACCAGTTTTTAACGGTGCTCATGGTGCTTGATGCCAGAATGGAGATACGCACTGGGAACAGCGCGGTTGCTGACACGGGTAATGACGAGGCGGAACCGTGGTAAGGCGTCCCGGTCGCCCTTCGCTATCCCGTTTTTTGGATATCTGGATGAATGGTGTCTTGGTGGGCAACTGGTCCGTGTCACCGCGAGATGGACACAGATTCAGGTATGCATCGGCTTGGATTACCCATCCACAAGGACGCCCACTCTCACTGTCACTGCCTTTGAGCCAAGGTGTCAGGCCGTTCGGCGGTGGACGGGTGGAAGCCTTTTTCGACAATCTGCTGCCTGAAAATCCTGACGTGCGCCGACGCATTGCGGGGCATTTTGGGGTTCACCCAGGCCAGTCGTTCGAGATGCTTCAACAAATAGGACGCGATTGTGCAGGTGCGGTACAGATCGTGCCTGCCGGAGAAATTCCGGATGATGTGCATGAAGTAAGGGCGGATCCCTTATCAGATTCCCAGATAGAGGCATTACTGGACGAAGCTACGGCAACCATGCCGTTTCGTGTAGCGGATGACGAGTTCCGTATCTCACTGGCTGGTGTTCAGAACAAAATAGCGCTGCTCCTGCAGAATGGCCAATGGTGTGCCCCGCGCGGCAGCACTCCGACAACGCACATCCTCAAGTTGCCGTTGGGAAGGATGCCACAAGGTGTTGACCTGTCTTCCTCCGTCGAGAACGAGTGGCTTTGCGCCAGGGTCGTTCAGGCATTTGAGATTCCTGTGGCGCACTCTCAGATAGCCCGGTTCGGGCGACACAAGGTTCTTGTGGTCACGCGCTTTGATCGCGTATGGCGATCTACCTGGTGGGCGCGATTACCCCAAGAGGATTTTTGTCAGGCGCTGGGTCTGCCGTCGTCGAAGAAATACCAGGGGCATGGTGGCCCAGGTATCGATGAAATTCTGGGAATTTTACGCGGTGGTTCTCGCCCGGAAATTGATCGACGGGATTTTCTCAAGGCGCACTTGATCTTCTGGCTACTGGCTGCCCCGGATGGTCACGCGAAGAATTTCAGTATCCTGTTGCAGGCTGGCGAGCGATTTCACTTGGCACCCCTTTACGATGTTCTGTCCGCTTGGCCACATGTCGGCAGTAGACCGGATCAGTTCGATGAGAGCCGACTAAGTTTAGCCATGGGGATACGGGGGAAGAACATGCACTATCGGTTGAAAGATATTTGCCGCAGGCACTGGAATGCTGCGGCAAAACGCAATGCGATGGGGGAAGATTTCGAAAGCACCATTAAGCAGGTGCTAAAGGCTGTTCCAAACGTACTAGAGGAACTGCCGAAACTAATCCCTGCTGATTTTCCGGCGTCTGTCTCGGAGCCAATTTTCGAGGGGATCCGAAGGCAAGCACAGCGATTAGCGGCAATGGCCGAGCCGACGCGGCTTTGGCGGCCATGAAGGCCAGCATCGCCAAGACCGCACCAAGGATGCCCGCGCCGGCGTCGTCATTCCGCCGCAGCATTGATCCGCTGGCGGGATGCTTGATGCATCCCGTGGGTGGCATGGCCGGCATGCAGTGATGGTCTTCATGGTGTTGCATGTACTTGGGAAATGCTCCCTTTGGCACCAGCGGCGAGGAAAAAATCGCCGTCGATGTGGATTATCGTCTCTCTGGCCCCTGGCATGTCTTTGGCGGTCTGAACTTCACGCACTTCAACTATACCGGAGGCCATCTGAACAGCCCGCTCGCTATCCATCTGGGAAGTTTTGAGCCGCCGTCCTCCACGAACTTGCTGGCCATGGATCTCGGCCTGGCCTATGCCTTCTCCTGATATCACTCGGTGACGGTAGATCGATCCCCGAGTCCATGACGACTATGATGACCTCGGAAAAACTTGTGTACGAGGCTCGCATGACGATTCCAAACAACACTGTGGCCATGGAGACGCTGAGCCGCCGAATTCACTTCATTCGCGGGCTGAACGATCCCAAAGCGATAGGGGATGTGCCAATGTTGATCCATCGCGATCACCTGATGGTCAATGCCCCCTCGTCGGCTGAGCCATGTTCTCGTCCGCAGGTAGAATCCGGTCGGGAATAATGTGGACGTCCTGCTGCTGGTGCGCCAGGGCTACGTTATGGCGGAGCAGACTTTCCACCACGGAAGCACGCAGGTCAGTCTCCACGTTATAACTCTTGTTACAGTCGTTCAGATACACCCGCAGACAGAATTGCAGGGCATTTTCGCTGACATCGAGCAGGAGCGCGGTGGGTGGAATGCCACGCGGATCATCTTGTAGGACATCGGGATGATTCTGCCCTGCCGCCACCAGCAACTGTTTTACCAGCGGGATATCGGCATCATGGACAACGTTGAAGGGGATCATGAGACGCAGCACGCTGTCCGTATATGTCCAGTTGGTCACCTGGCCGGAGATCAGTTCAGAATTGGGAACGAATACTTCGGTACGGTCAAAAGTAAGAATCAGGGTATAACGGATGCTCATTTTCTGGACGTAACCTTGAGTCGTGCCCACCTTAATCCAGTCCCCGACCCGAATGGGGCGTTCCAGCAGCAGAATCAGGCCGGATACGAAGTTGTTGACGATGTTTTGCAGCCCGAAGCCAATGCCTACCGACAGGGCGCCGGCGACGATGGCAAGGTTGCCGAGTGCGACACCGGCCGTAGAGAGCGCGATCAGCACCGCGATAATGAATCCAGCATAGCGGAGGATGGATAAGACGGAGTGGCGGGCTCCGCTTTCCATGTGGCTGATAATCCGCGAGTTATCAGACAGGTATTTCTGGACCAGGGCGTTGATGTTGAACAGGATGACGAGCAGTATCGCGGCGATCACCCAGCGGAAGGGCTGGATGTGAAAACCGGCAATGGTGAATCCGGTAATAAAATATTTCCAGATCAATGTAAATCCGGTATGGGTCAGGCCCCAGGCATGCAGGACGAAGGCGGCCACCCCCAACCATACGGCGGTGTAACTTATCGTACTGAACCAGGTTATCCACGGCAGCGGCTGATCTTCCTTCAGGCGCAGGCGGCGGCGCAGGAAATGTTGCCAGAAACCGGATTTTTGTGCCGCCCGTTTCCAGAATTCGGCAAGCCCCCAGGACAACAGGAATCCCATGCCGAGGGCCAGCAGGGACATCAGCAGGCCGAAGAACAGATAATCGGAAAGGTTGCGATAACCGGATACCGTGCATATGGCGGTACCGATCAGGGCCAGAAGTAGGGCCATCCTAGGCAGCGGATAAGCTCGGAAAGGCTTTTGTACGCCGGTTCGCCAGACTAGCCATAACACCGCGCCGAGAAGGACTAGATGGTATGCGGACACGAAAAAGGACCGGTCTGCTGCGGACAGGGGATCCCGAGGGGAAATGCCTATCCACACGAGTCCAAATAGGGAGAGGAGGGCAATGAACCGCAGGGTTCGCAGTGCGGAGCGCAGCGTCTGCCGCTCCCAGGAAAAATGGCGGCTGACGATGCCGGACGACCGCAGGGCCCACGCGAGCAGCATGGAGATAGTGGCATAGGCGCCCCAGGTGCCGAATATGAGGGCAATGAGGGGCGAAAAGGTGCCTGTAACAAAGCTTGACGCTGCGACTGCGGCGATGCCCCCCAGCAGGGGTGCATAGTGGTAGAAATTACGCTGCGCATCGGATAAATCCAGCGTGCGATGAATGGCCTTGGCCAAAGGCCCCCGCAGAAACGACAGCAGGGCGAACAGGAAGATGCCGATCCCGGCGGAGAGTTGCAGGCCCTTCTGGGCAAAAATGGAGTGTTCATTCCAGGTAAGCCAGAAATGCTGCTCGTCAATCCAGGTAGTGGCAGAAATGGACAGAAGGGCCATGGCCTGCTGCCAGATGTCGTGATCGTGGCGCAACAGCATTTGGGCCAGTAGCGCATCACGTTTTTCGCGGATCTGTCGGCTCAGATCCGCGCTCGCAACGGCGAGAACCTTACAGGTGGCGAGTTCTCCGCTGAGTGTTTTCTGCTCATTCTGGAGCTTCTGGCGTAAAACCGTCAGATTCTCCGGTTCGCCGACGACGGCGGGTCCAAGAATGCCCAGGGCCTTGTCTGTCTGGCTCAGATTGCTGTTTTTTTCGGTCATGCAGGCGTCTGCATCATGGCCAATGGCGGTTACGCTTTTCTGCCAGCTCTGAAGCTGCCGCGTATCGGCATGTTGTGACAGCCCGCGGTGGATGGCCTGCAGCGTTGTGTTGGCCGTCGAAAGCTGCAGGCCCGATGCCTGGGCCAGCAGCGGGATCGTCCACATTGCAAGGAGCATCCCCAGCAGAAAATAGCCTGGACATGAACATCGCCTGTTGTCGGGTGTGCCGTTGTCGATCGGCCCAATGCTTATCCGGTAGATCACGCGCATCTCCTTCCTTGAACTCTTTTCCACCCGCCAGTAACTGGCCATTGGGTAAAAATCGTTTGTTACGTTATCACAAGGTGCGGTTATGTGCTTCCACCAGATGTAGTTCGGTGGAAACGCTCCAACTATTTATTTTTTCATTGAAAAATAAATCAGAGAGGATTTTGTGTCGGGGGCTGACGACAGGATTGCAGGTATTTGGCGCATATGGCAGAAGTTGGCACTTCGCGATGTTTTGGTCCGATGCCCGCAAAAAATGCGCATGACCTTGTGTATGCGTGCTATGTCCGTCGCTGGATGCTGTACATTTGGCACCATGGCATGATACTTGCTTTATTCATTGCGCATCCGACGACTAAAAAGGAATAGCCATGAAAAAGCCCATCTATAATGCCCTGTTAACGATGCTGATCGCCGCACCTTTTGTGGCCTTGGGGAGTTTTGTGAATACGGTGACCCCCGTCGCTAGCCCCACACCTACCGCATCTGCCCAACCGGTGTTGCAATCCGGTTTGCAGGCAGTCAGTGCCGCGGGCCAGGTGATGGGCCATGTGGAACAGGCTCAGTGGCTGAAGCTGACGCCCGCGTCTCCGGAGGAAGGGAAGCCGGTAGGCGAAGCGGTCGGCGTGGTGCAGATATGGTCCGTATGAGTTCGTGCCCGACCGGCGTGCGCCACGCTCAACCGAGTAAGGTGCGGCGTGCGCCGTGGCTAAGCAGGGGGAGTGCCGCCCTTTGCAGCACGGGGGGCAAGGCGATGGGTTTGAGCAGCATCTTGATGGCCATATCGAAAGGGTAATAGCGATCTACCCAGCCGGCTATGCGTTTCCGGAACGCGGCAAAGTCCTCTACGAAAAACTTCTCTCCCGGATTTTTCACTTCAAAAGCATTTTTGATCGCCAGAAAGCTGTCTTCCTGGTCGGCTTCCGCCACTCGTTTCCATAGTTCGCGGCCGATACGCCATCGCGAATTTTTTTCGGCGGCCTGATATTGCCTAAAAATTCTGTAAAAATATTTGTAGTGGTGGACTTCGTCAGCGCGGATGTGTGCGGCGATCTGGCGCAGTACCGGCTCCGGGCTCGCCGCCTGAATCATCGTGTAGAAGCTGGCCGTACCCGTCTCGACGACACAACGCGAAGCCATCTCCAGCGCGTGAGTGGGTCCGAGCAACTCCGTGCGACAGTAGGGCGCATACGCCTCCACGAAGCCCTGATACGCACGTTCCCAGTCGAAATCCGGCCAGACAAAGAACACATACCGGCGCAGTGCGTGCCCGTGCTGTACCTCTTCTAACTCCCACTCCTGGCGCAACCATAGGGTGGCACCGACGTTTTCCCGGTAATACTCCACCAGGTTGCGGGTATAGAGATCGGAGAGGGTTTCTACAAAGGAGGCGCCGGCTAACAGGTAAAACCAGTCGGTGTTGCCGATGATCTTTTCTTTTTCAATGGCGGCATAGGGAATATCGGTCAGAGACCAGGTCGGACGAACGCTATCTGCGGGCATTGTGTTGGCCGCCTCCTTGAGCTGCGGTGGATAGGACCTTTAATGATAGCGCATATCTGGCGGGACCGCGCGTGGCTGGCGTATCATCCCCCGGGTACCTGCCCAGGGCAGGTAATGTTGCGTTTTCAGGAGGCTGTCATGGCGTTGTGTGTGGAATTGCATCCCGTGGACCCGCAACCGCGATTGCTGGCGCAAGCGGCTGAAGTGTTGCGCGGGGGGGGATTGCTGGTTTATCCAACGGATACTTGTTATGCCTTGGGCTGTACGGTGGCGGCACGGGAGTCCCAGGAACGGCTGCGGCGTATCCGGCAACTGGATTTGCAGCATGACCTTTCGCTGCTGTTTTCCAGCATTTCTCAGTTGACCGACTATGCCAAACTGGACGATCGCGCCTACGCACTGCTGCGTAGAATCCTGCCCGGACCTTATACCTTCATCCTGCCGGCGACCCGGGATGTGCCGCGTCGTCTCGCCGACCCGAAAAAGCGCAGTATCGGTGTACGCATCCCCGCCAGCCCCCTTTGTGAGAGGCTGATTGCCGAGTTGGGAGAGCCCCTGATGAGCTCCACCCTGCAGCTTCCCGGTGCCACTGCACCGCTGACGGATCCCGATGAAATCTGCGAAACGATGGGCAATCAGGTGGATATGGTGCTGCTTTCCGGCGTTGGCGGGGTGCGCTGTTCAACAGTGGTGGATTTGCTGCAGTGGCCGCCCCGGTTGCTTCGTGAAGGTGCCGGTGATCCGGCTGCGCTGAGTCTGGGTGCTGTGGTTTGAGATGTCGGTGGTATTAGGCGAGCGGGTCATTACGCTGATATACTCCGGCCATGTCTGATGCCGCGCAATTTATCCAAACCTTGGCCATTTGGGCCATTCCTGTCCTGTTCGCCATTACCGTGCATGAGGTGGCCCATGGCTGGGTCGCCTGGAAGCGGGGCGACCCGACGGCCATGCTCATGGGGCGGCTAACCCTGAACCCGATTAAACACATCGATCCCTTCGGAACGATCCTTCTGCCGGGCATACTGCTCCTGTTTCATTCGCCCTTTCTCTTCGGCTATGCCAAACCGGTGCCGGTCAATTTTGGCGGGCTGAAAGACCCCAAGCGCGATATGGTGCTCGTCGCCATCGCCGGGCCGGCCGCCAACCTGTTGATGGCCTTCTTCTGGACGTTGGTGCTGTGGCTCGGCGGACATCTTCCCGGTGCCCTGGCCTATCTTGACGAACCCATGCAGTTGATGGGCAAAGCGGGCATCATGATCAACGTGATCCTCATCATTTTCAATCTGATTCCTATCCCGCCGCTGGACGGCGGTCGGGTGGCTGTAGGGCTTTTGCCACCGTCCGCCAGCATTGCCCTGAGCCGGATTGAACCCTACGGGTTCATCATCCTGATCCTGCTGCTGTTCACCGGCGTGCTCTGGTCTGTGCTGGGTCCCCTTTTTCTGATGATGAGCAACTTTTTTCTGACGATGGGTGGTTGGTGATGAGAGAGATCATCGTTTCCGGCATGCGTCCGACGGGCCGCCTGCATCTGGGGCATTATCATGGCGTACTGAAAAACTGGCTGCGTCTGCAGGATGAAGCGGAGTGCTATTTCTTCGTCGCCGACTGGCATGCGCTGACCACCCATTACGAGACGACCCACGGGATCAGTGTTGCGGTCTGGGATCTGCTCATCGAATGGCTGGCCGTGGGTGTGGACCCGGACAAGGCCGTGCTCTTCATCCAGTCCCGTGTGCCAGAGCATGCCGAACTTGCGCTGCTGCTGGGAATGCTGACGCCGCTTTCCTGGCTGGAGCGTGTCCCGACCTTCAAAGATCAGCAGGAAAAATTGCGCGAACGTGATCTCGCCACCTTCGGTTTCCTGGGCTACCCGCTGTTGATGACGGCGGACATTCTGGTTTATGACGCCCACAAGGTACCTGTGGGCGCAGATCAGGTCGCGCATCTGGAGATCAGCCGGGAGTTGGCGCGGCGTTTCAACAGTTTTTACGGGCGCGACGCCGACGCTGCGGCTCAGGTGGAAAAAGGTCTGCAGGTCATGGGCAAGCGTGCGGCGAAGACTTTTTTGTCCTTGCAACAGCGCTTCCAGCAGGATGGCGATGCGCTGGCGGTGAGCGAGGCAGCGGTATTTCTGGGGGGGCAGGCGGGACTCAACACCGAGATGCGCGAGCAACTCCTGGCCCATCTGGAAGGCAAAGGCCGCGAAATCCTTCGCGAACCACAGGCGCTTTTGACGGCGGCCTCCAAAATGCCGGGGCTCGACGGGCAGAAGATGAGTAAGTCCTACGGGAATACCATCCCGTTACGCGAAGCGCCGGAGGTGGTTCAGAAAAAAATACGTACCATGCCCACCGATCCGGCGCGAGTGGCACGCACGGATCCTGGCACGCCGGAAAAGTGCCCGGTCTGGGCCTTGCATCAGGTGTATTCCGGGCCTGAGACGCAGGCTTGGGTCCGCAACGGCTGTACGACGGCGGGTATCGGCTGCCTGGATTGTAAACAGCCGGTAATCGAAGCCGTGCTCGCCGAACAGGCCCCGATCCGTGAACGCGCGGAGTACTGGGCGGCACGTCCAGAACAACTCATGGAAATCGCCCATGCGGGCGCTCAGCGTGCCCGCCAGCGTGCCGCACAGACGCTGGAGCGGGTCCGTGCAGCCATGGGGCTGGCCCATGAGCGGCACGACCGCTGAATCCGGCGCGTCGGCCGCGCCCGTACGGGTTCACGGGCAGGCACGGGCAGACCTACCAGACGGTCTCTTCGTTCCGCCGGATGCTCTGGAACTGTTGCTGGAAAGCTTCTCCGGCCCGCTGGAGCTGCTGCTCTGGCTGATCCGCCGTAACCGTATGGATATCCGCGATATTCCCGTAGCCGAAGTGACCCGCCAGTACCTGCATTATCTGCACGAGGCGCGTCGCCGCAATCTGGAACTCGCAGCGGAATATCTGGTGATGGCCGCCTGGCTGGCGGAGATCAAGGCGCGCATGCTGCTGCCGGTGCCTCCGGCAGGGGACGATACGGATTTTGATCCCCGGCTGGAGCTGGCGCGCCGCCTGGAAGCACTGGCTATGGTGCAGGGTCAGGCTGCGGCGCTCCGCACCCTGTCCCAGGCCGGTCGGGATTTCTGGCCGGTCTGCCCTGCGCTACATCCCGATCTGTTTCCCGCACCTCCTCCGGTGTCTCTCGCCGATCTGGCGAATGCCTGGCGGGCATTGCTGCTGCGCCCGCCCCGCAGACTACCCCCCGCCCATACCCTGGTGCATCCGCATATGGGACTACGGCAGCGGATGGTGGAGATGCTGTTGCTTTGTCGGCGGGAGCCGCGCCCCTGGTATCTCAACGAGCTTCTGCCGTTGCGGGCGGATCGCCTGGCTGTGGCCGTGTCCCTGTTGGCGGTGCTGGAATTGCTCCGGCAACGGGCATTGGCCCTGGTTGGAAATGAAGATGGGGGCTGGCAGATCGTTGTGCCGGCGGCGCAGGTCTTCGGCAGCTGATGCGTGAAGCGCTCCTGGCATTGTTTTTGTCCAGCGCCGAGCCGCTTACTCGCGCGCGCCTGGCCGGTATTTTCGACGGCGACCCCGGCTGCGCGGGATGGGAGGCGGCGTTGGACATGCTGTTGGCTACCGGCGAGGGACCTCTGCAACTCGTCTGTGTAGCGGGTGGCTATCGTCTGCAGATTCATCCGCGTCACAATGCCCTTGTGGCGCGCCTCCATGTGGAGCCACCACGGCCTTTGTCCAGGGCCACGTTGGAAACCCTCGCGGTGATTGCCTATCAGCAGCCGGTGACCCGTCCGGAAATAGAGCACTGGCGTGGAGTTGCGGTCAGCGTGCAGATTATGCAGCAGCTTCAGGAGCGGGGCTGGATCACCATCAGCGGGCACCGGGA
>Ga0315298_1002532_pt1 | contig 30865 bp, 32 predicted proteins | sample WHS_1_MG_FD_203077 | JGI IMG/M metagenome (GOLD analysis project Ga0315298, IMG submission 203077) | Extremophilic microbial mat communities from Washburn Hot Springs, YNP, Wyoming, USA - WHS_1_MG | ecosystem: Environmental > Aquatic > Thermal springs > Hot (42-90C) | place: USA: Wyoming... | reverse complement strand
CATATTCCACACTTTCCAGAGAAATCAGCTCTTCTTATCCTCTTCAAAAGAGAGTTCTCCCTGTATATCCTGAGAAGACCCTCTTTTCTCACATTCCCGAGAGGTACTGGAAGAAACCCGCTTGGGAAGACATATCCATTATGAGAGACGAATATTATGCCCTTCCCATCTCTTGTGTCCGTTATTTTAAATCTGGGCTCTCCTCTTGGCATATGAACGGATATAAGCTCTCTGTATAGATCTCCTCTTGTCAGAGCACCCTGCAATGCTATCCTCCTTATGAACGGAGCCTCCACAGTCCTTACATTTATCTCCGATGAGATCTCGTATAGAAACAGCAGGATGTCCTCGCACTCCCAAGGGCTTAGATCGTTCATCTCAACCCCTCTCCCCGTCTTTATAAGGAAGAAGAGCTCCCAGTTCCTAACTCCTATGTTGAGCAGAAGATCTAGGACATAGGGGATCTCATGGACATTCTCCTTGGCAATTAGGGTGTTCACTTGAAGACCCTTGTTCACCACCAACTTCCTCAGAATCCTCAAGGTCAGCTCAAAATTCCCCTTTCCTCTTATTTTGTCGTGCATTGATATGCCATCCAAGCTTATCGAAATTGATCTCACTTTTGACAGCTCCTCTGCTTTCTCAAGGACCCTTTCTGTGCCAGCAGGGGCTATTCCAATCGGAATTCCCATCTCAGTCCCTCTGTCGATCAGCTCGAATAAATCCTCCCTCATCATCGGATCCCCTCCTGAGAGTATCAGGGCTGGAGGTGGATTTAGTGAAGAGAGCTCCTCCATCAACTTTATGCTCTCAAACGTGCTCAGCTCATCAGGTGCTGGTTTCAGGTCAGCCTCAGCTCTGCAGTGCTTGCATGAGAGAGGGCATGCCTTCGTTGTCTCCCAAAGCACTAATATGGGCCTTTCATCATACAGCTGTTGCCCCTCAACAGTGTGCAAGGCTTTCTGCATATTTTATCGCCCTATTGATGTCTGTTAATGCTAGTTCCCTCAGCTTTTCATCCCTGAATGCACTCCTGTATACCTCCATTCTCTTATCAAATGGAATTTTCCTCTCCTTCATGTACTTCTTCAGATGACCCATCACCTCGAGCATGGCCATTATGTCCCTCTGTTCCCTCAGGAAGTTAGCTACTCTCTCCGCTGCTTCCTTCACAACAAGCGTGCTTTTTCCCTCTGATGTCACAGCTATTCTAATGTCCCCCGCTCTCTCCTCTATCGGCATAACAACTTGAGTTCTATCAGCATCTGTTGCCAAGTTGAGGAGCTTCCTCTTTCTTTTTGCAATTTCCTCGACCGCTCTTTCAATATCAGGCCTATCCCCTATTGTGTACACCACTAAATCGCTCTCCTCTATGAGCTTCTCCAACAGATTCCTGTCGCAGGCATTTCCCCTTATGAGCTTAACTCTTCCGCTTCTTTCCATCTCAAGGAGTTGATCCGTGAAATCCATGCTCATTACCCTTACTTCTGCACCATGCTCTGAGAACCTCCTCGCTTTTTTAGTTCCCTCCTCCCCTCCTCCAACAACCAATACTCTGAACCCGTTCATCTCGATGAACATTGGTATTCTCATTCCTCACACCTCACTTTTCTCACTCATCCAGTTACGAAAAATTTGCTGCAGCATAGTCCAACCCTCATGTGATCACCTCAGTCAGGGATTTAAAGCCACCTCTCTATATAAGTTGATGGAGAGGCTTGACGTGGATCTTCTGATGGAGCTCCAGTACAGATATCCCCTAGTCCCAGAGCCGTATAAGGAGATTGCAGAAAGACTTAAGACAACAGAGGACGATGTTATCAGAAGAATAGCGAGACTTCAGGGGATAATAAAGAGAATAGGGGCATATGTCAGCTTCAGAGCCGTCGGAAAGGTTTCAGCTCTTGTTGCTGCAAGAGTTCATGACATAAACAGCATATCTGAGAGGCTTAAGCTGGATGAAGATGTGAGCCATTGTTATGAAAGGGATCACTATTTTAATTTATGGTATGTAATAAAATCGAGAAGTAAGGAGGAGCTTACCAGAAAAGTGGAGGAGCAGCTAATGGGTTGCGAGTACGTGGTTCTTCACTCAAAAAGGACATATAAGCTCTCTGTGAAGTTTGATCTAGTTGAGGGGATCTCAAGAAGTCCTCCAGAATTGCTTCCAGAGAAAGTACCAAAGCTGGAGGGCATGGAGAGGTTCCTGGCGATGATAAGGAGGTTCCCTTTATCCAGAAGGCCCTTCAGAGAGATTGGCTCAAGCTTGGGGATAAGCGAGGAGGATGTGATCAGGACGCTGGAGAAGCTTATATCAGTAGGAGCTGTCAGAGACGTTGGAGCTGCTCTTGATGGAGATTTGTTGGGCTTCTCTCACAATTGCATGCTTCTAATTCACTCCGATATGGCGGATGAAATCTGCAGAAGAATTGCTCTGGAGGTTCCAGAAGCAACACATGTTGTCCTCAGAGAAACACCAAGGGGATGGAGGTACAACTGCTATGCGATGGTTCACTCGAGAAGCAGGGAGAGGATAGATTATGTTGTATCCGAGATAGTTTCCCGCCTCTCTTTGGACGAATTCCTCCCTGTGATGAGCAGGAGAAATCTAAAGCCAGGGGTGATAAGGTGATACCTATATCCTTGATGGTGAGGGGGTTTGGATCCGTCTCCTTCAGGATAAAGGGGAAGGAAAAGAGCAAGTTCAGCAGCCGTGAAAGACCTGTGATAGCATGGAACATAACTGGAATGTGCAACGTGAGGTGCAAGCATTGCTATATCTCAGCTCCGATGAACAAGGAACTTGATAAAGAAACAGCTTTAAGGCTAATTGAGGAGATGGGGGAGATTAGAATACCCCTCGTTATCCTGACCGGGGGAGAGCCATTCCTCAGGAAGGATCTTCTGGAGATCGTGGAAAAACTGAGGGAGAAAGATGTAAAAGTTGCCATAAGCACAAATGGCACCCTTATAAATGAGGAGATCGCAGGCAAACTAGCGAATAAAGTTGAATATGTCGGGGTGAGCCTTGATAGCTCCAATGAAGACTGGCATGATGAGTTCAGAGGGGTTAAAGGAGCGTTCAGAGAGGCTTTAAAGGGAATAAGAAATCTGATATCTGCAGGAATACCCACAGGCCTGAGAATGACCCTGACGAGGCTCAATGTGGACAGCGTTCCCAGCTACATAGACCTTGCTCTCAGCTTGGGGGTGAGCAGGGTTGTGTTTTATCATCTCTCAGCAACTGGGAGGGCTAAAGAGCTGGCTGATTGGTATATGACAAAGGATCAATACTTTAGATTTATGGATTATATTATAGAGATAGCTAAGACTGTTGATATGGAAATAGAGACAACAATGGCCCCCTTCGATGGAATTTATGTCGCTTATAAAATTGCAAAGGACAAGCAGGAGTTCAGGAAGCTTCTCAACTTTGTGAGAAGCGATGGAATAGTATCTATATATCCGGATGGAGAGGTCCACCCGAACCAGTTCATGGATTTCATCTCCCTTGGAAATGTGAGAAAAGAGAAGCTGAGTGAGATACTGGGAAGGGGATTTCATGTGGAGCTGAACGGGCCGAAGTGCTCTAAATGCCCCTTTAAAAGCTGGTGCAATGGAGGAGATAGAGCCAGAGCTTTCTATTTCAGCGGAATAGATGGAGATGATCCCCAGTGTTTCCTTGATGTGGAGACAATTGGAAATCTCCTATATGACCGAGGGGAGGAATAAAAATGAGGCTTTGTATCCAGCTTCATCGCATTATTCACAAAGATTACCGCATAAAGGAACTGTCACGCAGGGAACTTCACTTTGCCATATGCTGATGTCTATCACGATAGCAGGAAAAGAGCATTAATAATTTTTACACTGATGTTTATATTTTCTCTTCTGAATTGCTCAGCATGGATCTTGTCAGAATAGGGGATAATCTGTACTACATCCCCGCTCCAACCAACATAGGAGTTATCGTGCTTGGAGAAGGGGCATTTATAGTGGATAGCGGGCTGGATGATGAGGCCGGAAGAAAGATACTGAGAGCCCTTGAAAGGAATGGTTTAAAGCTGATAGGCATAATAAACACCCATTCCCATGCAGATCACTGCGGAGGAAACAGCTATCTGAAGAGAAGGACAGGAGCAAGGATATATGCCCCAAGAGGGGAGATATGTTTCATAGAGAACACCCTTTTGGAGCCCTTTTTCCTCTTCTCAGCCAGCCCTCCTATGGAGATGAGAAACAGATTTCTGATGGCCGAGCCCTCTGAAGTAGATGGAAGAGCTGAGGAATTGGCTGATATAAAGGTAGTGAGCTTGAAGGGACACTCAATAGATCAGATAGGAATAATATTTGATGATGTTATATTCTGTGCAGATTCAGTTTTCTCAAGGAAAATAATAGAAAAACATGGAATCCCATATCACTCGGATGTGGATGAGGAGAGGAGGACATTGAATTCTCTGAAGGAGAGCAAATACAGGCTATATGTCCCCTCCCATGCTGAGCCCACTCCGGACATAGGGGAGCTAGTGGAGGACAACATGGAGGCAATTGAGGTTGTTGAGGAGAATCTGTTGGAGGTATTGAAGGAGAGCAAGAGAACGGATGATATAGTTTCTGGGGTTCTGAATAGGATGAAGATAGAGGTTAAGGACGTGGGACAGTATATGTTGCTCAGATCGGCATTAATGTCCTATTTGAGTTCTCTTAGGAACAGAGGAGTAATCAGGCCTGAACTGAGAGATGAAGCATTGATGTGGATTCTGGAGGGCTGAAAAGTTTGAAGAATGGAATAAGGGTGTTATTAATGTGGAATAAGAATTTCCTTTGTTGAGCGAAAATCTGCTGAAAGCTTTTTACAAAGCTTCCAAGTCTTCAGACTAGTGGGAAAACATAGCGATAACTATATGAAAATTAATAAAATAAATAACCAAATATTAATTTTGTATAGGAGAAAAGTTTATCGGCTATTGCTATGGTTATCTACTTGATGAAGGTAATGCTCATATCCCCTCCAGCTTCCTCCGCTGTGAAGGAAGTTCTTGGAACCACAGGTCCTCCCCTTGGCTTGGCCTATCTTGCCTCTATTGCTAGGCTGGAGGGACATGATGTGGTCATCGTAGATTCTCTTGCAGAGGGAATAGATCTTAAGGAACTTAAGCTCAGGATCAGATCCTTTTACCCAGATATGATCGGCATAACAGCCACGACATCCATGATACCTGATGCCTATGATGTAGCTCGAGTTGCTAAGGAGGTGAACCCCGACATAACTGTGCTGATAGGAGGTCCTCACGTCACATTCCTGCCAGAGGAAACACTTAATGAATGCAAATACATAGACATAGTAGTTAGAGGCGAGGGAGAGCTGATATTCAGGGAACTTCTGAGAAAAAGGGATCTGAGGGAGGTAAGGGGGATAACATACAGGGATGGGGAGATCATAAAGAGCAATCCAGCGATGCCCCTTGTCCCCAATTTGGATGAGATACCGATTCCAGCATATGACCTGCTCCCAATGCACCTTTACAGATTCGGAAACCTTAGGTTCGGCACTCTGATCACATCAAGAGGGTGTCCATTTGACTGCATATTCTGCTCGTCCTCACTTCAGTTCGGGAAGAAGTGGAGGGCTCACAGCAAGGAGAGGGTGATGGAGGAGCTCAGAATACTCCATTATGAATATGGAGTGGGAGAGGTGGAGTTTCTGGATGACACATTCACTCTCGATAGAAAAAGAGCAAAAGAGATATCCAGAGAGATCGTTAAAGAGGGCCTTGATATCTCGTGGACAGCTTCCTCCAGGGTAAATACATTCGATCTAGAGACAGGAAGGGAGATGAAGAGAGCTGGAGCTCACACAATATACTTTGGCATAGAATCGGGGAGCCAGAAGGTGCTAGACCTAATAGGGAAGGGGATAACGATAGAGCAGTCTATTTCAGCTGTTAAAAATGCAAAGAAAGCAAAGCTGAGAGCTCTGGGATCCTTCATAATAGGCTTCCCTGAGGAGACGGAGGAGGACATAAAGAAAACAATAGAGTTCTCAAAGAGAGTTGGAGTTGATCTTGCCCAGTTCACAATAGCGACTCCATATCCCGGGACAAGGCTCTGGAGCATAGCAAGTAAGATGGGCCTTCTCCTCACGAAAGACTGGAGAAAGTACACTACCCTAGATGTTGTCATGAAGAGCTTCTATCTGACGGAGAGGCAGATAAAGAGGATGCTTAACTGGGCTTATATATCATTCTACCTGAGGCCAAAGATGATCTTAATCGATCTGATAAGAAACAGGGGATTTATACTGAGGAGAGCAGTGCCGGCAGCTCTCAAGTTCTTCCTGAGGAAGGAGGGAGTCAAGGAGCTGAGGAAGGAAATATCTAAATTATAGCATATATTAAAAGGTATAAAGTTGCGGAAATGCCTGATGCCAGAAGGGGGAGGAGCATTATCTTTGTGTAATCCCTGAAGCTTATCCTTACCCCCCTCTCCTCAGCTATGGATAAAGCTGCTAGGTTGGCCACGTTAGATACAGGAAGAAGAAGTCCTCCAACAGCAGTTGCAGCTATTAGTCCCCACCAGTATGCCCACATTCTGCAATTCATGTCTGAGAGCATGGAGGAGAATATTATAGCAATTGGTATGTTGTCCATCGTTGCTGATGTCAGTGTGTTAAGCCAGAAGAAAACCGGGATGAAGTAGATGCTTCCCATAAAGGGAGCTATTGCGGATGCCATCAGCTCTATTATCCCAGTTTTCTCCACTGCACCGACTATCACATAGAATGTAGAAATGAATATCAGGAGATTCCAGTCAACCCTTCTGAGGACAGAGGACATTCTTCTGTATCCAAGGGAGAGGATAATGAAGGAGGAAATTAGAGCTATCTCGGATGGCTTTATGCCTAGAAAATCCGATAGAATCATGGCAGATATTGTTGCAATAAGTAAAAGCAGGGATAGATAGAAGAAGACATCCTTTTTCACTTCTTTCTCCTCTTCTGGCCTAATTTGTGCAGAGTAATTTTGTGGTAAAGAGCGTTTCAGCCCAAATATGGAGGATATGTATATTATTATAGCCAATGGTGCCATGTTCAGGAAGAATTCTATATAGCCCACTCCCGCGGCTTTCGCTACTATGATATTTGGTATATCGCCTGTCAGTGTGAGAAGACCGCCTCTGTCAGCAGCTATGACAATCGACATGAGAGAATAAACAGGGTTTGAGCCAAGGGATAGAGCTATTGGAGCCATCAGCATCACTGCGCTTACATTTGGTATAAATCCAGAGATTATAAAAGTGGCAATATTCACCAGAAGGAGAGAATGAGATCTCTTTTTCAGGATGCTTGCGATAAAGGATGCAATGCCCGATTCCTGAAGGGCTCCAGAGAGTATCATCATGCCGAACACAAGGCCTAGAACATCTAGATCTATGAAATCCTTTATGTCACTGCTGTTTATAATACCGAATGCCATCAGCATGACAACAGCTGAGAGAGTTATGACATTCTTGTCCCTGAACTCTATCGAAATCAGGACAAGGGATGCTACCAGTATAACTAGGGTCCTCATCTGCTCCTCTGAGAGAACGCCAGATCCCCTCAGATATCCGAGGTAATAGGAGAAGACGAGGCTTAAGACAATTACAATGCTCATCAGATGCCTGTTCATCATATCACCCTCGATAGCAAGCCCAGGATAAAAGCAAAAGGCACTAGTAATATGCTGTTTCCGGCAAAATCTCTCCATTTGATTTCTACTCCGGAGGATCTCGCTATGGAGAGAGATTCCACTGTCACTATTGATCCTATTGGGCTTACTGCTGACCCAATGGATGCCCCAAGGAGCAGAGACCATGCAGATTCCTCGCTGACAGCTGATATTAGGAGAGCTAGAACTTGAAGATCGTCCATTAAGATGCTCAGAAGGAATGCCAGCAGGAAAACTGATATATTTTTATCAAAGGGTATTAGACTTATAACACTTTCAAGAAATGGAGGGACATCAGACCTGCTCAGGCCTATAGCCATGAGAATTGTCCCTCCTGAGTAGAGAAAGGAAGCCCAATCCACATCTGAAAGCACAGCTTCTGTCCTCTTTCCTCCCAGGACAAATGCAGAGAGGGCAAGTAGACCTGCTACCGTGGGAAGATCGAACCCGAGCAAGGAGAGTGTGATCACAAGAATTGACAGGAAAACTCCAATTGCCGCTAGACCCCTGCTCTTAAGGGGTATGTGCACTGGAGAGCACCTATATCTCCTGAACAAGGGCAAAAGAAGGAGGATTAGCAGAAAGACAATCCATCCAACTCTCTCTATGAAGGATAAGAAGGGAAAGGCAAACCATGTGCCAAGAAGAAGGCTTGATGCACTTCCGCTCATCATGGAGGCTCCTGCCAAATTTGATACAATGAGCTCAGCTATTATAAGCTTTTTAGGATCAAAGTTACACTCTCTTGCCATACTTGCAGTTGCAGATACTATAAATATAACTGTATATTTGCAAATAGCTGAGAAAAGGGCTGTTATCAAAAGAACAGCCGGAGAGAAAAACTTGCTTTTGGAAAACCTTGCGAAAACAGAGGCGTAAAATCCCCCTTCCCTGAGAAGAGAGGCTATTGTCATCAGGCCAAATTGGGCTATCAGAACCCTGAGCAGTATGTTGCTGAAAAGATCTGATGGCTGCAGCAATCGAAAAACATATGCCATTGCCATTGCTCCCACTAATGAGAGAACTGTTCTATCCTCCGGAAACAGGGAGGAAAGAATGTATATCAGGAGCACGAAAATGAGCTCAAAGATCATCCAATACCACCGCTGCCATCACCTTTGCATCCTCAACCATGTTTTCCACAACACAGTACTCATCCGGCTGATGGGCTGTCTCCTCCGTTGTCATCCAAACAGCTGCTTGTAAACCCGCTCTCCTCAGATGAGCTGCACATGTCCCTCCTCCAACTCCCATTGGCTTGGCTTCTTTTCCCCTCAGCAGTTTCACCGCCTTCTGTATTCTTCTCACTATCTCTGAGTTGGGATCAGTGAATGAGGGTTCATTCATGCTGACCACATCCACCTTTATATCAGCCCCATATGCCTTATAGGCCTCTGCTACTGTCTTCACGACATCCAGCACCTCATTTATACTGTATTTGGGAAGAATTCTGCAATCAAAATACAGCACATCGATGCCCGGAACTGTGTTCACATTTTCCACATTTGCCTCCTTCTTAGTTGGCTCAAATGTGCTTCTCGGAGGATCAAACAGGGGATCTGTATCGGAAAATCTGGAGTGAAGGACATCATCTATGGCGATGGCAAGCCTCATCCCTATTCTGTGAGCATTTAGCCCCTTCTCAGGGGTGCTTGCATGAACTTGCTTCCCCCTCACAGTGATCTTAAGCCAGAGTATCCCCTTCTCAGCCACTTCTATCATAGTTCCATCGCTGTTTCCAGCATCAGGAACTATTATCAGGTCATCCTTCGAGAAAATCCCTCTTGATATTAGGTGCTCTATCCCGTACTTGCTCCCTGTCTCCTCATCGGAGACTATTGCCAAATTTAAACCGTAATCAGATCTTATCCCTAGGTCGGACAACACCTTAACAGCATAAAGGGATGATACTATTGCCTGTCCATCGTCCTCCGTTCCCCTTCCATATATCCTCCCATTTTTAAGAACTGGAGTAAATGGATCAGAGCTCCAGCCGCTTCCTGGTGGAACCACGTCCATGTGGCTCACTATCCATATGCTTCTATCGCTTCTTCCTTTGTATCTTATGATTATGTTGGGCCTTATGCCCGAAGGCACTCTCTCATCCCTTGCATCAACTCTTTCAACATCCAGACCCATATCCCTTGCCAGTTTTTCCAGAAACTCAGCCTTCCTTATCTCGCCATCTCCTCCATTCTCAGGCCCTATTCCTCCAAGAGGAATCATTTTCATCATAGTGGAGACCATCTCTTCCCTTAGCTCGTCTATCCTCTTGGATATCTTGTCTATCATAAGGGATTATGGTAACGGGAGATTAATAATTTTTACACCCCTGTTTATACTTCTCCAGAAGTTGACTTCCGCTGGAGCTTGCTCTAGCTAACATGGGGATCCAAAAGAGGTATCATGCTAGCATAATTACCTCTAATAGAAAGAAATAGTATACCGCTCTATTGAAATCAGAATTGCAAAAAGAATCTTCCAGTTTAATTTGCCAGAAACTTTATTAATCTCCGACAATACTGCTAGATCAGGTGATGCTGTGGGTCTGACCACTGTGACGAGAGTAGGTAAAAAACGCACCCTCGTCATACCAAAGAAAATTGCCGAGAAGCTGGGGATAAGAGAGGGAGATAGAGTCAGGATAACCCTGCTTGAGGATAAGATAGTGCTGGAGCCCGAGCGTGATGCAGTATGGCTATCCTTGCATGGGAAAAAGATCGCAAAGATATCTCTTGAGGAGCTGGAGAGTGAGAGCGTTGAGGAGCAGAGGAAATACATTGAAGGTGTTGATTGACACAAGCTTCCTTCTTCCCGCCCTAGGAATAGATGTGGAGGAAGAGGTAAAAGAAGCAATAAAATATTTTTATGATGTAGAAGTATATTATACAGAAGTTAGTGTTCTAGAGGCTATGTGGAAAGTGATGAAGATAATCCCTGCAGAAGAGCTTAAGATTGTTGAGAACGGAATAAATGCAATAAGAAACACATACACGCAGATAGTTCCGGATGGTTCTTCGTTCTATCAGGCATATTTGCTGTATCAGAAGGGCCACAGAGATTTCATAGATGATCTCCTTTATGCAGTATCAAAGCAGAAGGGAATTCTCTTTCTGACAATAGATGGAGAGTTTATAAACTTTCTTAAATCGAAAGAAGAGGATGTATCCAATGTTATAACACCAAGGAAGTTCGTCAGCATGCTTGAAAAAAAGCCGATAAACTAGCAGCCCAATATTTAATGTAACAAAATATATACTAGGTAACCAAAGGTTAAATATACTCTCCCGCTATAATCCTTGTATGGAGGGGCTTGACCTGCTGCTGGAACTGTTAAGCAACTCCACCAGGAGAAGAATGCTCAGACTTCTAGCTGAGAGACCTAGATACCTGCTTGAACTTTCAAGTGAGCTTGGAGTATCCAAACAGGCTGTTCTTAAGCACCTGAGGTACATGGAGAGCAGGGGTATCTTGGAGAAGATAGTGGACAGATCCACAATCCCTCCCAGAAAGTACTACAGGCTGAAGGAGGATGTACCTGACATATTCATCCTGATGGGAGACAGAGTGATAAGCGAGTGCATCCATGAAGAGGATGAGGTTCCTAGAATACAGGAGATAATGAGAAGGCTGGAGAAGGTGACAGAGCTTTCATCAGAAGATGAAATAGAGGAGATCATAAGGGAGCTGGTGGTCCTAGTGAGATACCTTGCTAGAAGCAGGAGGCCCCTCGAAAGATAAAATTTATATACTAGGTAACCCTAAGTTTACTAGGGGGTGATGTGAATGTGGTGGTGGGACAGGAGATGGAGAAGGTTCTTTGAGGACATAGAGAGGGAGATAGAGGAGATGGAGAGAATGTTCCAGAGGGAATTTGCTAGAGCCTTTGAGGGCAAACAACCTTATGTCTATGGCTTCAGCATAACAATAGGGCCTGATGGAAAGCCTGTGATAAGAAGGTTCGGAAACGTGGAGCCTCCTTGGATAGAGGAGAAGGAGGGATACAGGCAGCCATTTGTCGACGTATTCACGGATGAGAAAAGCAATGAGGTGAAGGTTGTTGCAGAGCTTCCTGGAGTGAGGAAGGAGGAGATAAACATAGAGGCGACAGAGAAAACAGTGCACATAGAGACAACTGGGGAGAGGAAGTACAGAACTGATGTGGATCTTCCAGTTGAAGTGGATCCATCATCCGCAAGAGCAAACTACAACAACGGGGTTCTTGAGATCTCTCTGAAGCCAAAGAAGGAGATAAAGCCTAGAGGACAGAGGATAAAGGTGGAGTGATATGAAGGACGAGAAAAAAGTTGCTACTGTCAGAGTTGCCGAGGCAATGCCGAGAGATGTGGGGAGAGGTATAGCTAGGCTTGACAAGAAGATAATGGACGAGCTGAAGATAAACCCAGGGGATGTCATAGAGCTGGAGGGATCAAGCAGGACAGTTGCAATAGCCTGGCCTGGATATCCAGAGGATTACGGAACTGGGATAGTGAGGATAGATGGTTTCATAAGGAGGAACGCTGGAGTCAGCTTGGATGATGCTGTAAACATAAGGAAGGTGAATGCCAAGAATGCTGACAGGATAATATTGGCTCCTACTGAGCCACTTAGGCTTATGGGAGCTGAGGACTACATAAAGGGAATGCTCCTTGGAAGAGCAGTGACGAGAGGGGATACAATACCGGTGAGCATAATGGGAAGAAGGCTAAACTTGGTTGTCGTGAACGTGTTTCCAGTGGCCGATGCAGTGATAATAAACCAAGACACAAACATATCTATAAGCGAGAGACCTGCAGCAGAGCTAAAAGCTATACCTAAGGTCACATATGAGGATATAGGAGGGCTTAAGGACGTAATACAGAAGATAAGGGAGATGGTGGAGCTCCCGATGAGACATCCTGAGATATTCAGAAGGCTTGGAATAGAGCCTCCAAAGGGAGTCCTCCTTTACGGACCTCCTGGAACTGGGAAGACATTGTTGGCAAAGGCAGTTGCAAATGAGAGCGGTGCAAACTTCATAAGCATAAGCGGTCCTGAGATAATGAGCAAGTTCTACGGGGAGAGCGAGAAGAGGCTCAGAGAGATATTTGAGGAGGCTGAGAGAGATGCACCCAGCATAATATTCATAGATGAGATAGACGCAATAGCTCCGAAGAGGGAGGAGGTGACGGGAGAGGTTGAGAGAAGAGTGGTCAGCCAGCTTCTCACTCTCATGGATGGACTTAAGGGAAGGGGAAGAGTTGTCGTCATAGGTGCTACAAACAGGCCGAATGCAATAGATCCAGCATTAAGAAGACCGGGAAGATTTGACAGGGAGATAGAGTTCCCAGTTCCTGATAGAGATGCCAGAAGAGAGATACTGGAGATACACACAAGGGGAGTTCCTCTGGACGATGATGTCGATCTTGACAAGCTTGCTGATATCACTCATGGATTTGTAGGCGCAGATCTGGCTGCTCTTGTGAGAGAAGCTGCTATGAGGGCTGTCAGGAGGATAATGCCGAAGATAAAATGGGAGGAGGAGACAATACCTGCGGAGATCCTCAACGAGCTAAAGGTAACCATGAACGACTTCAATGAGGCATTAAAGGAGATACAGCCATCCGCTCTAAGAGAAGTAATAGTTCAGGTTCCGAATGTGAAGTGGAGCGATATAGGAGGGCTTAAGGACGTGAAGGAGGAGCTCATAATGGCGATAGAGTGGCCTCTTAAGTATCCAGAAATATTCCAAGCAAGTGGAACAAAGCAGCCCAAGGGCATCCTCCTTTACGGACCTCCTGGAACTGGGAAGACATTGCTGGCAAAAGCAGTTGCAAATGAGAGCGGTGCAAACTTCATAAGCGTTAAAGGACCTGAGATAATGAGCAAGTGGGTTGGAGAGAGCGAGAAAGCGATAAGGGAGATATTCAGAAAGGCCAGACAGACAGCACCTTGCGTGATATTCTTCGATGAGATAGACTCAATAGCCCCGCAGAGGGGATCTGGAATAGGGGATTCCAGAGTGACAGAGAGGATAATAAGCCAGCTTCTCACCGAGCTAGATGGACTTGAGGAGCTCAGAAAAGTTGTCGTCATAGGTGCTACAAACAGGCCTGATTTACTGGATCCAGCCCTTCTCAGGCCAGGAAGGTTTGATAGACTCATATATGTTCCTCCACCTGATGAAGAGGCCAGACTTGAGATATTCAAGATACATACAAAGAACAGACCACTTGCACAGGATGTAGACCTGAGAAAGCTAGCAAAGATGACGGAAAATTTCACTGGAGCTGATATAGAAGCTCTTGTGAATGCAGCCAGCATGATGGCACTTAAGGAGTTCGTGGAGAAGTATAAAGATCCGAATGAGGCAAAGGCCCATGTAAAGGAGCTTAAGATAGAGATGAGACACTTCCTAGATGCAATGCAAAAGGTTAAGCCCCTTCCGAAGGAGGTACTTGACCACTACAAGGAGCTTGCTGAAATGTTTGCAAAGGGAGTTGAGGTTAAAAGACCGACATTGCCTCCAATGTACTCATACTAGTTCCCTCCCGATATCCTCCGGTACCTTATACCCTTTTATCTTTTTTATCGCATTGGAGAACTTCTCAGATCTAAGTATATCGATAAAAGATAAAACAGCCGGCTTCTTCATGGAGTCCTTCTTTACTACAAAATCATAGTTTTCTTCTGCTATTTTTATGAATTTGAGTCCATAGAGATCCGCAAAATATCTGACAGCGAGGCCAAAGTCCGCTTTTCCCGATGAGATTGCCTTCACAACCTCAAGATGGCTTCTCACCTCCATCTCATATCCCTTAAGCTTGCTGGGATCCCCGACTATCTTCCTTAGGAAGTCGTCTAGAAGAAGCCTAGTCCCAGATCCCAAGTTTCTGTTTATCATTCTAGCATTTCCCTTTATTATCCCCTCTTTGAGCGAGTCTATATTGGAGAAATCCCTAGAGACAAACCCCACCTCCCTTATGTATCCCCTGTAAACTTTCACCCTGTTTTCAAGCCAGTATCTGCTGAGATGATCCTCTATCCTTCCTCTGAGGTGTATGCCGGCTATATCAGCTTCATCCAGCATGAGGAGAGCAAGGCCACCTGAGGAGCCAACAAACCTCACATCCACGTTGTATTTTCTTCTCAGCATAGATGCTATTATCTCAACTCCCATGCAATGGCTAGAAGCTATTCTTGCATCGTATCCACTTCTTCTCTCAAAGCTCCACCCCCTTGCCTTCTTCAACTCCTCCTTGTACATGCTCAGGAGCATCCTCCCGAAATCAGTAAGCACGAGGGATTTCCCCTTTCTTTCCACAATTCTCCTTCCTGCTGCCTCCTCCAGCTCAGATATCCTTTTCAATAGCCTGAAATAGGATGATCCCATTGTTTTTGCTGCTTTGTGAAGGGATCCCTTTAGATCCATGAGATCCAGGGCTTTTGCGAGCTCCTCATCCAGCTTCTTCCCATTTATCACAAGACTTACCTCTATCTCAGGTCTTATCTCCACATTGGAAGTAGAAACTTCCAATTAATATTTTTTGTTGAGATTCTGAGAGCTTCTGACAAATCAATGTCCCTATAAATATTATGGAAAACTTTTTATAAAATATCCTGTATATCAAGCGGTGACCTTCATGGAGAAGAAGCTGTTGATCGGTCTTGCCCTGCTTTTAGCTTGTATTGCCTTTTTCTACATCATAAGCACACAGAAAAGATCCCTTATAGTCACCACAACAACATCCCTATATGCAACAGGTCTTCTAGATGAGCTTAAGGAGAGATTCGAGTCGGAGAATCCCAGTGTGATGGTGAAGTTCATAGCAACAGGTACAGGAGAGGCTTTGAAGAGGGCTTCTCAAGGAGGAGTTGACCTAGTGCTGGTTCATGCTCCATCGCTTGAGAAGCAATACATGGAAAAAGGAGTTATAGAGAGAAATGGCAGCATATTTGCCTACAACTACTTCATATTAGTCGGCCCTCCGGATGATCCTGCAGAAGCATCTGGAAAGAGCGTGATAGATGCATTTAAGAGCATATATTCAGCAGGAGAGAGGGGGAGAGCTTTGTTTATATCGAGAGGGGATAACTCAGGGACGAATGTGAGGGAGATGCAGATATGGAATATGGCAGGCCTGAGCCCGAAGAACAGGAGCTGGTACATTGAATCAGGAAGCGATATGGTCACAACTCTGTCTATAGCTAATGAAAAACAGGCCTATACATTAGTGGATGTGGGAACATGGCTTTTCATGAAGGATAAACTCAAGCTTAAGGCCATTGTTGACAGAGGAGATGAACTTATAAATATATATAGTGTTTACATAGTTCCATCGGGAAACACAAGGGATGCCTCTGCTTTCAAGCAGTTTTTACTATCGAGAGAGGGACAGGAGATAATAAACAACTTCAGGGGAGGAGGCCTATTCTTCTCAGCCATATGGCCCAATGACAGAACAAGCTGGCTCAGAAGCGTGTGGGAGAAGTGGAGTAAGATAAAAGGATAAAGAGGTGCCTCGATTGGTGACACCTCTGGAGATAGCCGAGATCTCCCTGAGGTCGATAGCAATATCTGGAACAGCATCCGCAATAGCTGCAATGATAAGCCTTCCTCTTTCCTTCTTTCTATGTTTGAAGGATTTTAGAGGGAAAAACTTGGTTCTGGAAATTTTAAACTCGATGATAAGCCTTCCGACTGTAGTGATAGGGCTTATTCTGTATTACCTGCTGACAAGAACAGGTCCTCTAGGCTTTCTTGGCCTAATGTACACACCAATGGCTATGGTGATAGGACAGGCAATTCTTATAACTCCGCTAATGACTATATTCATGGAGAGAGCTCTGGATTCAAGAAAGGAGGTTGTAGAGGTGGCAATTTCACTTGGAGCATCCGATTCCCAAGCTGCTCAGAGGCTCTTCCTTGACTCACTACCCGGCATAGTTTCCTCAGTTCTAGTAGGGTTCAACAGGGCAGTAGGCGAGCTTGGAGTGGCCTTGATGCTCGGAGGAAATATAAAGGGGTTCACTAGGGTTATGACAACAGTGATAGCGCTTGAGGTGAGCAAGGGGGAGTTCGAGCTTGCGATATCCCTTGGGATCATACTTGTCTGCATAAGCCTCCTTCTCACATCGATTGTCAGCAGGATGGCGAGAGCATGATAGAGGTGATAAACGTCACGTACAGGTATAGAGAGGGAGGAGGTATAAGCGAGATAAACCTGAGGATAGGGGAGGAGATAGTGTCGATAGAGGGCCCGAATGGGGCCGGAAAGACCACCCTTTTGAAGGTTATAGCTGGTCTTCTCAGGCCTCAGCACGGGGAGGTTCTAGTAGATGGTTCGAGGGATCCCAGAAAAAGTGTTGTGTATGTGCATCAGAGGTCCGTTATGTTCAGGACAACTGTCATGGAGAACATAATGTGGGCCCTGAAAGCAAGGAAAATCGAGTATGCAGAAGAAAGGGCTGTTGAGGCGATGGAGCTCATGGGAATATATGAGCTGAGAGACAGGCCTGCCTGGAGGCTTTCAGCTGGTGAGATGCAGAAGGTATCAATAGCTAGGGCCTTAGCCCTGAGGCCAAAATATCTTCTCTTGGACGAGCCAACAGGAAACCTTGACTCGAGCTCTGTGGAATCCCTGATAAACATTATAAGAGGGAGAAGATATGTCGTTGTGGCAACGCATGACAGGGATTTCTCCGAGCAGGTTGCAAACAGGATAGTAAAAATGAGGTATGGCAGGATAGTGGGACAGTGAGATTTCACGGAGTTTTAAAAAGTAGTTAAATCCCGATGGATCTTCTTGACTTAAGGAGAATTCCTCGAAAATCTGCTGTAACAATTGCATATTGCTCCAAAAAAAGCAGCATAAATATTTCTCAGAATTAATCTTTCTGATGGGGAATTTAATGTTTATATTTAAGTTGTATATTACCATATGAAGGTGATCTGAATGGAGGGTGAGACTTACATCAGAAGTCTTATTAAAGAACTTGTCCGCACAAGAACAACCCGAGTTACTAGATCACCGTTAGTTATAATAAATTGTCCAAGACGCCAGTGCAATTCCTCTGCTTGGGCTTTGGTGAAGTGATAAGAATAGCATAAACTATTATTTCTTTTTTTGGTGATAAAAATGAAAAGTCAAGCAGAACAGATGGTTGAGGAAGTCAGGGATATGTTATTAAGAAGAGATCTTCTTTACAGAGAAGAGGAAAATGGTGCAATAGTTATTACAAGAGGAAAAAGAAAGAGCTCTGGAGTGGATTACTATATAAATAAGGGGGCTCTGAGCCTAATAAAATTAATTGAGCTCGGGTTAAGCTATAATGATATTATTAAATATATTTCACTTGAGGGTATTTCGATTGAGGAAGGCGAGGAAATTATTAAAAGTCATCTTGAGCCTCTCGTAGTAGATCTCAAGGAAATAGCACATAAGATGGAGTATAGACACCCAGAAGAAATTAAATTTCCTGTAATGGTTGCATGGGAAATTACACAGCTTTGCAACCTGAGTTGTATCTATTGCTTTAGTGAAAGTGGCCCAGTATCGCCCCAAGGATACCGCGAGCTTAGCACAGAAGAAATATTTAGCGTTGTAGATAAAATTAAGGGCAAAGTCCTAATTTTATGGATAGGAGGCGGTGAACCAACCTTGCGCCGTGATCTGATAGATATACTAGAATATATGAGAAAGAATGATTTCTATTTAATGCTATCTACTAATGGTGTTATATTAAAAGATAATAGTGATCTTATCAAAAAGATAGCCGATACCGTAGACGAAATTCATATACCGTTAGATGGAAGCACGCCTGAGATTCATAACAAATTAAGAGGCGAATTTGATAAAGTTGTAGACGTGATAAGGAAATTTGTGAAAGAAGGAGCAAATGTCTCAACAGGAGCAGTAATAACTAAGCTCAACCTGCACGACGTCGACAGCATGATAGAGTTAGCCTTGAGACTTGGTGTTAGTGCTTGGGTATGGGGTCCTCTTTTTCCGGCAGGTAGAGGAGCATTTATAAAAGATTTGATGATAAGCCCAAAGGAGTTAGTTGAGTTGCATTCCAAGCTTATTAAAAAGTCAAGCGAACTCAAGGATCAATTACTTATACTTTCTTATACTCCAGGAGTTACACCGCTTAGAATGTCGAAACCAACGACTAAATGTTCTGCGGTCAATTACTTTATTGCTCTCATGCCCAATGGCGATGTATATCCTTGCTCCTACCTTAGATGGAAGGAATACAGGTTAGGAAATTTATTAAAGGAAGATTTAGAGGATATCTTAGAGAGACCTTTGGCAAGGATCTTTAAGGAGGAACATGAACCAGAAGGAGAGTGTAAAAACTGTCCTTTATTCCTGAATGGATATTGTAATACAGGTTGCAAAGGAATTAAAGTCTCATCAGGTCTCAGCTTATTTGATAGATCCCCTCTCTGTAGCAGAGATATACCCGGATCACCTCTCAACAACCTTTATATGGAACTGAGAGGCTGAGGCTTGATGCTAGAGCTTGTCAAGCTGAGGAAGGAGTTTAATGAAGTTAAAGCACTGAACGGAATAGACTTTAGATACGATAGAAGGGGAATCCTGACGATGATAGGACAGAATGGCGCCGGAAAGACGACCCTTCTGAGGATACTATCGTGCCAGCTCCTTCCAACCGATGGGAGAGCATACCTCCTTGGGATGGATGTGGTCAAAGATTACGAGAAGCTCAGAAATGTAATATCCATGCTCCCTCAGGATATAAGGCCGTTCTCATACACGCTGACCCCTAGGGATTACATTTTCTCATATCTTTTGATGAGGGGCTATTCCATAGGAGATGCGAGGAGAAGGACATCTATAATGCTTAATGAGATGGAGCTAAGGGAAGTGGCTGATACCCAGATAATAAGGCTTTCCGGAGGGACTGCAAAGAGGGTCTTCGTTGCAATGGCGCTCTCAGTTGAGGATGCAGATGTTTACCTGCTTGATGAGCCAACAGCTGGTCTTGATGCAAGGTCAAAGCACATATTCTGGGAGATGGTGAGAAAAATTGTGAGCGAGGGAAAAAGTGCCATAATAGCGAGCCATTTCCTAGAGGAGACATCAAAAAACTCCGATTACATAATGGTCCTCAGGAAGGGATCTTTAATGGCCCACAATACGCCTGAAAAACTTGTTGAATCGGTTTTCGGGGGGATGAAAAGGAAGATCATAGTTAGAAATGTGGATCTCTCATGCATAAGCGATATAGAGCACAGGAAGTGCGTGATAGGGGATTCCTGTTACATATACTCTGATAAAATAGATTATATACTTGATAAGCTTGTCTCAAACAATATCAGCGCTGAGGTCCGCCCGATCGAGCTGGAGGATGTCGTCATAGTGGGCGAGTTCTCATGAGGATTTTCAGACAGCTAACTGGGATTTTCTACTTCTATTTCATGAGCTATGTCGTCAGGGATCCGGTTATACTGCTGGGAGGATGCTTCAGGAACCTATCCCTAATAGCCCTTTTCTTGCTCATAGGAGGAACCCCTAAAGATGTGGTAATAGGAGGGATTGTCGCCCTTCTCTTTGGAAGCGGGATGATGCAGCTCTCAGTTGACATAAATGCCCTTAGATTCTCAAAGTTTAAGGACATGATGGTCTCATCCCCTGTTTCTCCTCTTCTCTATGCCCTCGGAGCTGCTTTTGGAATGAGCCTTCCAACTGTATTGAATGCGATTCCTCTTCTCGCCATATATGCAATCTTTTTCGCTCCCGACGGGGCTAAGCTTTTCTCTGATGTAATAGCTCTCCTCTTAATCTGGATCTCAGGAATAATGATGGGCTTCCTGATATCCCTCAGGGTTAGGGTTCAGATAAGGCTTATGACGGTAACTGATGTCCTCTACTCAACCCTTGTCTATCTAATGCCCGTATACTATCCAATTAGAGTCCTTCCAGAGCCTCTCAGCACAATATCACTGATATCTCCTGCTGTATGTGCAGCCGAGATTATAAGAGGCCAGTTTTCCCTATTTCCAGTCCTTCTTGCATATGCTGCTTTTCTCTCACTGCTGGCTGCCAGATTTTCCAGATGGAGGGAGAAATAGGGCTGAAGAAGCTGAGTTCACAGGATCGTTGCACAGTTTTTAGCAGTATTAGAGGAAAAACGGATGCCTAGCCCACACAGTACATGGATGATAATAAGTTTTCAGATCCTGAGGTCAGCCAGTAATGGGCTAATATCGCTTCATTATTAGAAGCATTTTGGCTCTTTTCTGCCAAGATAAGGATTAAGAAGCCCTTCTATTTGCTTTTCACGCAGAATTTTTGGTCGCTCTTCCATCTGTATCTCAGTTTCCCTCATTAAATTTCGGGAAATTTTAAAAATATGTAACCCCGCTGAAGCTCGGAGCTAGAAACATTTTTCAATTCACCCTGTATCTTCATGGGGGATTCAAATAGAGTGGTCTGAGCTTGCAGAGAGATATAAAATGGAGCTTAAGCTTACAATAAAGGAAAGTGGATCAATAAGGCTTTACTCTGTCGACTTTCCTGAGATGAAGGATTTTCTCAAGGTTTACATATTCTACAGCGAGCCTGCATTTAAAGTGGCCGCCCATCCCCACATAGTCCTAGATGAGTTCCACAACATGATGAGAAGAGCAGCTGAGGAGATAGCCCCTTTCATAGCATCAAGGGTTGAAGGCGATCCTGTTTTAGTTCATGTGCTTAGAGCAGGTCCCGGATATCATCTTCACGATGCCCTCTCCGAGGCCCTAGATCTGAGGGAGGTATTCATAAGGACGCAATATGTTTTAAACACATATATGGATCACAGGGCAGTGAGGGAGATAAAGGTGACTTATCAAGACTTCTCCCAGCTGAGAAGAGGAGATATAACAGTGATAAAGCCAGATACGGAGGCAACTGGAGGTACTGGGGAAAAAGTGCTGGAAAGAATAAAAATTGAGAGCGAAATAAGGGATTGTAATCTCAGAAAGCTCATCCTCTATGGATACATATCGAAGGAGGGCCTTCTTAGAATAGCAAGAAAAGCTAGCTCCATAGGATTTGAGGAGGTAATGGCAATAGCTCTTATAGATATACCCCACCTCTCCTCAAATATGTATGATATGCCTGCTTTTGGCCCAGATCTAAGCCTCTGGAGGGAGAAGAAGGAGATAAGATTTCTTGGCTCTATAACAGATGTTGAGATATTTAAGAAGCTTTTAATGGAGTACGTCCCCGGAGTTGATCAACCGGGAGACTTCAGCGAGAGGCAGAAACTTCTTTACGATGGATACAGCTGGAGAAGAGGGGAAGTTGAGTTCCACTTAAGAAAGAGCGAGGAAGCCATAATGACAGCTCTGGAGACGGGAACCCTGACTGAGCAGCAGAAAAAGATAGCAGAAAATGAAATAAAGGCTATATGGAGCATCTTGGAGAGGATAAGGAGGACCTGAGATGATACTCTCGGACAGGGATATATTAAGGGAGATAGAGAGGGGAAACATAAGAATAGAGCCATTTGACAGGAAAAGAGTTGGGCCCTGCTCCGTAGACCTGACCTTGGATGATATATTCATGGTGTTTGAGAGAGGATCCGTGATAGATCCCCTGAATCTCTCAGAGATCCCCATCAGAAAGGTGAGGACAGATGGAGGGAAGTTCAGGATAATGCCAGGCCAATTTGTTCTAGCATCTACAGCCGAGAAGATAGCAATATCAAGGGAGATAGCCGCTACTCTTGAGGGGTTGAGCAGCTTGGCTAGGCTGGGGATAATAGTGCATGCAGCCGGACTGGTCAATCCGGGAACGGGCTTGATAAGTCCATCTAAGCTTGTCCTAGAGATATCGAACAGAGGGAGCTCGGATGTCCTCCTCACTCCAGGCATGAGGATAGTTCAGATAATATTTCACAGGCTCACATCCCCTGCTGAGATAGGCTATGATGAGAGGAAGAGCTCAAAATACGTGGGACAAGAGGAACCCATAGTGAAAAAGGTTGAATAAGGCCAGGGCCGGGATTCGAACCCGGGCCGAGGGCTTTCTGCACAGCTGTTCCACAGGCCCCCGGGCTACCTCTACCCCACCCTGGCTAGCTCCATAGATCCCAGGGAATTTAAGCTTTACTGAATCTGTTCCGACTGAGTCAGCAAGAATTATATAGTGTTGCTGTTGGTGCTCCTGTGGACCCATTTACCTCTTTGCTCATGCTGATCGTGGGGATAATAGCGGGTTTCTTCGGAGCTCTTCTGGGGATAGGAGGAGGAGTGATCATAATACCCTGTTTGACAATGTTCTTCAACTTTGGCATAAAGGAGGCAATTGCAGTGAGCATAGTGAGCGTTGTTGCAACCAGCATAGCTGGAGCATCGAGATATGTGGAGCAGAGGATAACAAACGTCAGACTTGGAATGTTTCTGGAGACAGCAACAACAGCAGGAGCTGTATCCGGGGCATTTTTAGCTGTAAAAGCGCCATCATCCTTCCTGTATATTCTGATGGGGATTCTTTTAATATATCTATCTGTATCACAGCTGTTAACAAGGAAGAAAGAGGAGGAAAAGCTCAGAAATGATCTCTTCATCACAAAGGAGGATGAAATATCGAGAAAACTTGGTCTTTCAAACAAATATCCCGATATTGCAGAGGGAAAGGAGGTCAATTACACCGTGATAAGGACAAAATCAGGGCTCATTGCCTCATATCTAGCTGGTTTGATCTCAGCAATGCTTGGAATTGGAGGGGGGATAATAAAGGTCCCGGTGATGAATCAGCTAATGAATGTACCCATGAAGGCTGCCGTGGCAACCAGCAAGTTCATGATAGGGGTGACAGCATCTACAGGAGCTCTTCTCTATCTAGCATACGGGCTTGTCAACACAGAGGCAGTGGCTCCTGTCGCCATGGGCGTGATGATAGGGGCGACTGCAGGTACATCGGTCATGAACAAAATGAAAGCTGGTTTCATAAAATTAATATTTGGTTTAATACTTCTATACTTTGCATATAATATGATAATTAAAGGTGTCTGAAATGCAAGTTGAGAGAGCTGTCTATCTTGCACTCACATTTGGCACTATTGCAAGCTTTCTTCTATTTTCCATCGGACTATTTCTGGATATATTCGGCGTAAAAGCCTCCCTCGCTGTGATACTAGCGGGAACAGTGATCCTAGTTATAACTCCAATGATCAGAGTTATAGCTGCTATTTTTGCCTTTGCCTCATCAAGGGAGATGTATAACGTTGTTGTGGCCTTCATAGTGCTTTTCTTCATGCTCCTCAGCATCTTAATTGGATTCTTTCTGAGGACAATACCGTCAGGATAGTTTATACTTATGTTTTATGCTCGAAAGGCTTATATTTTCCGCATGTGTTTGATGAGTGCGGCCGTAGTCTAGCCTGGTCAGGATGGGAGCCTGCCACGCTCCAGACCCGGGTTCGAATCCCGGCGGCCGCATCCAATGTCTCGGGAAATCCATTTCATAGAACAGCAGATGTTAATAAGGATCTCCTGTCTTTGAGAATCTTTAACATCAAGGTATTTTTATAAGCCTTTTTATATGGAAACTGCTAGTTAAAGAGATGGCCCGAACTTTCAAGGAGATCGAGATAGAGGGAAAGAGAGCTTATGTTCTCTTTGATACAGGATCCATAAGGTCATATGTGAGGAGTGAACTGGCCTCTGGAATCAGATGGAAGACAACTCCGTTTAGAGTGGGATTAGGGGGCCGAATTTATGAAATTGATGAGGCATGTATATTAAACTGCTCGATAGAAGGGCTTCCATTCGATATAGAGGCCCATCCCGTCGAAGAACTTGGATTTGATGAGAGAGGAAGGAGAATAGATGCCATAATAGGAGCGCTTGCAATGGAGAAATGGGCCCTCATTCCGGATCCCAGGACAGGAGGAATAGATTTAACAGCCCTTAGAAAGAGGGAATTCACAGAGTACTTCATCAGCTCATAACCCTTCTGCGGCCATTGCTGTTGCAAACTCGATCTGCTTTTTCAGAACTGATGGCAGCTCTATGTTAATCCTCATGAACCCCCTGACAAGCATAGATATTGCCTCCTTTCTCTCTATCCCCTTCGAAGTTAAGTAGTATATCTCCTCCTCTTTTAGCTTTCCAACAGCTGCTTCATGCGTGAGCTCTGCTCCTTTGAAGCTTGATTCCAGCTCGGGAACTGTCACTATGTTGGCTTCGTCCGACAACATCAGACCCATACATTCTGTATGCCCACTCCCCTCCGCTCTTGCTATAACCCTTGCTCTTGCGATAATCTCACTTTTGTCCATTGCAATATTTCTTGATATTATCTCAGCCCTTGTTTCAGGAGCCTCAAGGCTCACCTCTGATCCAACATCTATTTTAGAGCCCTCTTTTCCAATTATTATGCTCGACATATGGGCCTTGGCACCTTTTCCGATCAACCTAACCTTTGGAAACGTCTGTAGGGATGAAACAGGGCCTATGTTTATATAATAGGAGACAAACTGCCCTCCTTCCTCAACTACTGCAGCAGTTCTGGGCCTCACATGGGCATCTGGATTCCAGTTGTGGATCATCACAAAGTTCACTCTCGCATTCTTTCCAACATAGAACTCTGTTATCCCTACATGAAGTCCGACAACTTCCTTCATCACGGTACAGCCTGTGAAAACGCTCACCTCCGAGTTATCCTTCGCTATTACTATGTTGTGAGGTGCCTGAAGACTGCCGGGAGCTGACATGAATAGACATGCCTGAATTGGTCTCTCGACTTTTACCCCCTCATCTGCTATTATCACATAACCCCCTCTTCCATAAAGGGCAGCTGCTGCAGTGTACTTGTCTTGATCGGGGGAGATCAATCTCCAGCCCATCTCCGGATTGTTCATTTCATCATATGACATCACCTTAAGCCCACTTATGGAGGATCCCTTTCTCATGACGGAGCTATCCACTTGGTAGTATAGCCCGGGACCAGCATAATTCGGGTCTATTCCGACTTCCTTCAGTCTATCCTCATCCAGTTTAACAGGCTCTGAAGGAATAAACTTCCTCACATCTATATCCAATCCATAAGGAGATTTTTTGTCAAGATAATCTATAAGATAGCTCTTTTGCACTCCACGCATCCCTCAAACCCCCTCCTTCTTATGTTGTCCAGTATTGAGTTGGGATCTCCGCTGCACACTATTTTTCCGTTGAGCATCACATAAGCTATATTTGCATCAACATATCTGGATATATAACCTGTGTGCGTAACCAGTATAGCTGATATATCGGGCAAGAGAACCTCATTAAGGGACGAGCCCACATGTTCCATGCTCTCCACATCAACCCCGGAGTCTATCTCATCTATAAGAGCAAGCTTCGGCCTCTGAGACAGCATTAAAAGGAGCTCCGCTTTCTTCATCTCTCCACCACTGAACCCCACGTTGATATCCCTCTCAAGAAGATGGGATATTCTGAGTTCCTCAGCTTTTCTCCTTATCTCAGCAATATCTATTCCCTTCATTCCCGCTACCTTCTGGATTAGATCCAGAAGCTTAACCCCCTTTATCTTAGGTGGTATCTGGAATATGATCCCTATTCCCATTCTGGCCCTCTCCTCAGGGCTCATTCCCGTTATATCTATTCCATTAAAAATAATGGAACCGGATGTCACCTTATAAGAGGGATTTCCCATTATCGTCTGCATTAAAGATGATTTTCCCGAGCCATTTGGGCCCAAAAGAAGGACTTTCTCCCCATCCTTGATGGTCAAGTTGACCCCATTTAGCACTGTTCTTCCAGATGCCTCTACTGTTAGATCCCTTATCTCCAGCATAGGAAAATCACCATTGTTATATTAAAAAACTTATCTCAGCAGCTCCCTTATCATCATGCTCTCAGCTTCCTCAATATCATTCCTATTCTTAAGCCTGTAAGCCTCAAGCCTTTCCCTGTTCAGATGATAGAACTCCATGCCCCACTTGGCCTCATTGAGCACTGAAAATGCCTCCTCATCATGGCCTAGAATGAAAAGAGCTGCTGATATTGCCTCAAGCGTGGAGAGCTTGTAAGGAATCCCATAGTTTATTGGATTGGCAGCCACTAAAAATGGAAGCCTCCTCCAGAAGCCTCTTGGCCACCTGACCTCCTCTATTGCCTTCCAAGATGTGTCAACTGCCAGAATCCCCCTCCTCTCAGCCAGCTGGATGTCCTCTGCTGATATAACTATCTTGGAGAATGGATTTAGGACAACACAGCCTCTTGGTGCCCCTCTTTCAGCAATCCCTCTTCTTATAAGCCTGACTCCTGTTGATTTTCTGGGGTCATCTTTGAAGAGGGGAAGGATGTATATCCTCATCTCAGCTTCTCCAGCACTATGAATGTCACTGTCTTTTCAACTCCCTCCTGGCCTCTCAGCTCCTCTATGAGCCTTGAGAGCTCAAATGTGTTCTGGGCCTCCATCCTTATCAGAAAATCATATTCTCCAGTAACATAGAGTATCTCCTTGACCCCTCTCATCATGACCAGATTCTTCTTGAAATCAGCTGTCATAGTTGGCTTCACAGCTAATGCAACTAGGGCTTCCAGCATGATCCCCTCCTGCTGATGCCTCAGCTATTTATTAATTTTTCACTTCCTAGCTGAGACAAGAGTGAAGGCACCGAGGGCAAACGTAATGAAAAACTCAACTGCTAAATGTCTTCTCACAGCCCTTACCATCTCAGAAGGGGTCCACATATTCACATAAGTCTTATAAAGAGCTTTCCATGGATTCTCCCTTTTTCTGTATACAATTGAGGACAGTATAGGTACAAAGTATTTCATGTGAATAGATACTATCTTTTCAAAGCCATTTTCGGGCCTTGTTATATCAAGGAGAAGGAGCCTACCCCCTCTCTTAAGCACCCTCTTCATCTCAGCTATAGCCCTATCCCTGTCCATGCAATCTCTTATGCTGTATGAGGCGACAACAAGATCGAACATATCACTTGGAAGGGGTATGTCCTCCATCAATCCCTTTACAAACTCGACCTCTATGTCGAATTTCATGAGATTTCTGAAGGCCTGCCAGAGCATCTCATCAAGGGGATCGAGGAGAAAGAGCCTTCCCTCATGCATTCTCTCAGCTATCATCTCACTCAGGGTTCCAGGTCCGCATCCAGCATCCAGCACAGTCATCCCAGGTCTTATACAAGCTAAATCCACAAGCTTTCTCCTAGTTTTAGATGAGAGACCGAATGTTATCACCCTGTTCACGAGCTCATACTTCGGTATGGTCTTTACCAGCATATTTTCGACCAGAACCCAGTCCTTCTTCTCAAGGCCTCTCATCCCATCATCCCACTGAGAAACCGATCTTTGATCTTCCGGCAGGAACTCTCACAAGATATCTCCCCTTCTCCCCCTCAATTCTCATCTTCTCCTTTGGAAAAAGCTCCCTGCTTGATATTATCTCCAGAACAAGGCCATCTGCCCTTGAGCTTGACTCTATCTCCAGCTCCCTGCCGCTGTACTTTATATCAACTGATGAGAGCTCTCTTGCCTCAGACCAGCTCAGAAGACCCTCAAAATCAGATATCCAGCAGTTTAAGGAGAGAATTGACATTAAGAAATCTCTGTTTCTGACAACTATCGGAAAACACCGCTCCATTGAGCACAAATCAGCTGGAAATGTGGAAATGCTTTCCTCCACAAGTGCAACAGGTATTTCTCTAGGCTGCTCCGCTACAGGGCCTGGGGAGCCCATCGATAATATATCTCCCTCTATTGTTGATACTGATGTGTATAATGGTTTCAAGCTCAGAAGATTTTCTCTTATCCGATGGAAGTTTCCAAGAGGCCTGTTTACCCTTATCCCTACTTTTCCTCCCCTTAAATAAGATATCCTGTCATAAAGCCTCTCAACCCCCTCCAGATCCCTCTCCAGAAGAACTCCCACATTCATTAAGCTTGAGGAGACTCTTTCAAGGTCTTTGCTGGATGCATTTTCACATGCCTCTCTGTTGACAAGCATTGTGACCTTTCCGGCAAGCTGTCTCCTCTCAAGAAGGTATCTGACTTTGCCGATATCCCTGACCTCCATTCCAAGGGAGATGCAGCATTGAAAGCCATGGGGCCACCTCATCTTTCTCACAAGTGGAAACCTCTCTCTCCTGCAGAGATAGCTCATTAACTTGAGAAGAAGCCTGGAGTAAACATATATAAGGGGAAAAAGGCTGTATGAACCATCCTTCAAGGGCTTAAATGCGCCTCTGAAGAGATCGAACCAGACAAGTATGTTTCCCTCATGAAAGCTTGCAGGCAGACCCTCAAATTTATCCCCAGGAGCTGAGTAGATGTTGTAAACAGGGGCTTTTATTCCTGCTATTCCCACATCTGCCCTATCAGCCACCCTTCTTGACTCGGGAAAATACCTCTGAAGAGAGGACCCAATTACAATGGATGGGACCACAAGAGGTGTAAGCTTAGCTTCCTCAGGGATTATCGCAAGCAGATGCTCTGTTGGATCGATCTCCTCCGCCTCCTCCCATGGAACTCCTATTATATTGAGAAGCATCCTGTAGGAAGCTCTCACATCAGAGTCCTCTGAGCTTATCACTGCAACTCTCAGAGCAGGCACCCCATGAAAAATGATTAAGAGATAAAAATAATTGTTTCTAAGATGGGACCGGTGGGATTTGAACCCACGTCCTACGGGTGGCTCCCTCATAGCTCCAGTTGTCTGGAGCCCGCCGCCCTGACCTCTCCAGGGCCCTCCTTATATCATCGGGAGCAGCCAGGCTGGGCCACGGTCCAACAAAAAGAAGAACAACAGTTATTAAACCTTTAATTTATTTTCATAATATTTTTATAATGTTAGGAAATCTCTCACAAACTTGCTGGAAAGAGCTATCACCCTTTTCCTTCCCTCCTTTCTGCTCTCCACAATTCCCAATGACTGGAGGAGATCCACATTTCTTTTAGCTGTCTCAGTACTTATCCCAAGTTCCTCAGCTATCTCTCTTATCCCTTTTGGCCCGTTTTTCATCAGATGCTCCACTATTTTCCTCCTGTTTCCGAACAGCAGTGCCTTCTGCCATCCCTCCCCGCAGTAGTACACAGTCATATTCCCTATTTTCGCCTTCATAACGAGCCCGCTTCTCTCAAGAATGCTCAAATGCCAGGAGGCAGCTGTCTTGCTTATGCCCAGAGCTTTTGAGACATCAGCTATGCTCATCCCAGCTGATCTCGTGAGAACCTCTATTATCTCAACTCTTCTCCTGTTCTCCAGCGCACTCTTCCCCTTTATTTTTATAATAGCAAGAGGAACAAGGGATATCACCTTGAACAGCTTTTCCTGCTGCTCCTTCAGTATGTAAGAGGCTGATGCAATTGAGGCTGCTGCAACCACGACAACAGGAATTGGATTTGGCACAACCAAGCTGATAACATAGGACAGAAAGTCCGCTGCTCCCTCTGGATCAAAATCCTGCCATGATGTCATATCTATGGATATCACTGTAATTCCATTTGTTGAAAAAACAGCAGGTATCCCTCTCTCTATGAAGTAGAGCTCCTCTCCGTGCGCAGAGTAAACTGCAACCCTTCCCTTTCTCATGAAGAACTCCCTAATTCCGCTTTTTGCTGGTATTATCCTTGTGGAGTTAGTCTCAATCCATCCAGCAGGCTTGAGCCCATGTTTTTCAAGGAAGACCGAATCCGCTATGAGGAAATTGTCTGACCAGCTGGCATTCCCTATTGCCACCACAGGACCGCTGTCCGATAGAACAACCCTTTTCTGCATTTCCTGAACAAACTGATGGTTGAATGAGCCAACAAGCTTTACAGATGGTCCTCCGGCAAATACAGGGAGAATGAAAAATGAAAGGATGAGGAGGCTAGCTGATCGACTCAACTCTTATCACTCCTGCCCTCTGAAGCACCATTATTGAGTCTATTAGATCCACCGGGGACATCTCAAGCGATTCCGAAAGAGATGTTAGGCTTATATCCACATAATCCCCTCTTCTCTCCCTTAAAAGAGCTGTAAAAACCCTGTGAAGGGCTTCATCAACTGGAGGAACAGCTCCTCCAAGTATTCTCATTCTAATCATCATCTCGGCTTTAGGCGCAGGATTTGTGTTTGACAGATAGTTCTCCGCAGCTATGACGAATGCTATCACAGCCCCTGCTACAAGGGCTATGTTTATCTGAA